>Ga0116151_10000031_pt1 | contig 125582 bp, 55 predicted proteins | sample AD_UKC117_MetaG_FD_89893 | JGI IMG/M metagenome (GOLD analysis project Ga0116151, IMG submission 89893) | Active sludge microbial communities of municipal wastewater-treating anaerobic digesters from Hong Kong - AD_UKC117_MetaG | ecosystem: Engineered > Bioreactor > Anaerobic > Digestate...
CCAAATATGGGCAGTATCGCAAGATAGAAAAAGTCCCTGAAAACTCAGCGCTTTCAGGGACTTCTGGCGGAGACGGTGGGATTCGAACCCACGGACGGTGTTACCCATCACTCGATTTCGAGTCGAGGCCGTTATGACCACTTCGATACGTCTCCGTATGATTCGGCACCGGAAAAACCGGCCCAATTATCATAGCACGAAACCATTCGCCGGTCAATTGTTTCTTGTAGAATGAAAGAAAAAGACGCTTGCCCATGCGGTTTCCGACCAGATCCTGTTGACAGGGACAGTAAAAAAATGTATATTATTTAATAATACCTATATTGGTATGAATTTTATATGCTTGAAAGAAGAGATCAATCCAAATGGATGACCCCGGTAGTACACGGTATCTGCTTCTTCTGATCTGCCTCGTCGGCGTCGGAGGATTTTTTGCGATGAGCAAGGCGGCGCTGATTTCCCTCAACGACGCAAAGCTCCATAAGGACGCGGACGATGGGAGTAAAAGCGCTATAACCCTTTGCAGGATGGCGGACGAGCCGAATGATTTCCTGGCCATGATCCGGGCCGCGGTCACGCTGTTTGGTTTTCTCGCCGCCGCGTTCGCGGCAAACGAGTACACCGCGCCGGCCGCGGAATTTTTCGGGCGTTATGTTCCGCTTGCCGCGGAGACGGTACAGGTGCTCACGCTGATCCTGCTGACGCTCGTGCTCACGTTTTTTATGCTGGTGTTCGGCGGTGTGGTGCCGAAATGGATCGGCATGCACAAGCCGGAAAAAATCGCCTACGGCGTTTCGGGGATCCTGTATCTCTTTTATCTGTTTTTCCGCCCGCTGGTGAAGCTCGTTGACGGTTCCGCCGCGGCCATCATGAAACTTGCCGGCATCGATTCGGTCGGCGAGCCGGAAGGGGCCACCGAAGAGAACATCCGGATGATGCTCGACGCCGGAAACGAAAACGGCACCATCCAGGAGAGCGAACGCGATATGATCAACAACATCTTCGAGTTCGACGACCGCACGGTGGGCGAGGTGATGACGCACCGCATCGACATGACCGCCGTGGAACAGAGCGACGGCATCGGCGAAGTTGTGGAGACTGCCATTGCGGATGGCTACTCCCGGCTCCCGGTCTACGAGGAGACGATCGACAACATCCGGGGCGTCATCTACGTCAAGGATCTGCTCTCCCTGATCGGAGACCCGGATTTCCGGAGCAGGAAGGTGGAGGATTTCATCCGGCCAGTCAACTTCGTGCCGGAATCCAACAGCTGCCGCGAGGTCTTTGCGGAATTCCAACAGAAAAAGATCCAGCTTGCCATCGTTGTGGATGAGTATGGCGGCACCGCGGGCATCATCTCCATGGAGGATCTGCTCGAGGCCATCGTCGGAAATATTCAGGACGAGTATGACGACGACGAAGAGGAGGAGATCTCGCAGATCGACGAGGAAAACTTCGATCTCGACGGGACCGTCTTTCTCAAAGATATCGACGACCTGATCGGCATCGAGGTGCCGATGGATGCGGAATACGATACGCTCGGCGGCCTGCTGACCGATATGCTCGGACGCATTCCGGAAGAGGACGAACACCCCGTCATCGTCTACGGCGGCGTGGAGTTCACGGTTCTGAAGACGGAGGAACACCACATCGCAAGGGTTCACGCGCATATTCTCTCGGAGGAGGAAAAGGAAGCCCGCGAGGAGAAAAAGGAGTAATTCTGCCGGAGCGGCCCAGCTTCCGTTCCGTTTTTATCGTAGAAATCAAAAAGAGGCACCCGCTTTTGACGCGGATGCCTCTTTTTTTGAGCACGAAACGGGATTTTTCGCCGCAGAGCGAAGGACAAGCCTGAGCGAGGCCTGCGCGGGAAAAGATTCCGCTCCTTTGCCGCCGGCCGCTTTTTCCGGGACGGTCCGCCGCCTGCGGGAGTTTTTTCGGAACCGTGCCCGGTTTTTGCAAGCATAAAGAAACCGGCCGCTTCAGGAAGCAGCCGGTTTCTTTTATTGAGCATAGGAAATGGCCTTTGTAAAAGGATACGAGCACGGCCGAACCGTTACTCCTCTTTGCGGTTGCGGATCGCGGCCTGCGCGGCGGCGAGGCGGGCGATCGGGACGCGGTACGGCGAGCAGGAGACATAGGAGAGACCGACCCGGTGGCAGAAATCGACGCTGGAAGGGTCTCCGCCGTGCTCGCCGCAGATGCCGAGCTTGATATCCGGGCGGGTCTTTCTGCCGAGATCGCAGGCCATCTGCACGAGTTTGCCGACGCCCTCCTGATCGAGGCGGGCGAACGGATCGGATTCATAGATCTTTTTGCTGTAATAGGCGCCGAGGAATGCGCCGGCATCGTCGCGGCTGAACCCAAAGGTCATCTGAGTCAGGTCGTTGGTGCCGAAGCTGAAGAACTCGGCCTCCTCGGCGATCTCGTCGGCCAGAAGCGCCGCGCGCGGGATCTCGATCATCGTGCCAACCTTGTATTTCATCGTGGAGCCGTTTTTGGCGATGATCGCGTCGGCGGTCGCGGTGACGATCTCCTTCACATAGTGCAGCTCTCTGCGCTCGCCGACCAGCGGGATCATGATCTCCGGCGTGATGGCCCATTCCGGATGCATGGCGCCCACGTTGATCGCCGCCTGAATGACGGCCGTGGTCTGCATCTCGTAGATCTCCGGGTAGGTGACAGCGAGACGGCAGCCGCGGTGGCCCATCATCGGGTTGAATTCATGCAGGCCTGCGATCGTGGCCTTGAGATCGGCGATATCGAGCTTCATATCTTTGGCCAGCGCGGCGATGTCGTCCTCGTTGGTCGGAACGAACTCATGGAGCGGCGGATCGAGGAAGCGAATCGTGACCGGGCGGCCCTCCATGGCCTCGTAGATGCCCTCAAAGTCGCCCTGCTGCATCGGCAGGAGCTTCGCAAGGGCGGTGCGGCGGTGATCCTCATCCTTGGAGACGATCATCTCGCGCATGGCCTGGATGCGGTCGGGGTTAAAGAACATGTGCTCGGTGCGGCAGAGGCCGATGCCCTCCGCGCCGAAGAGAACGGCCTGCTTCGCGTCGGTCGGCGTATCGGCGTTGGTGCGGACGCCCAGCGTGCGCCTGCGGTCGGCCCAATCCATAAAGGTGCCGAAATAGCCGGAGATCGTGGCCGGAACGGTCGGGATCGGGCCGGCGTAGATCTTGCCGCTGGTGCCGTCGAGAGAGAGGTAGTCGCCCTCATGGAAGGTGCGGCCGCCCAGCTCAAAAAATTTTTCTTCCTCGTGCATCGTGATGGCGCCGCATCCGGCGACACAGCAGGTGCCCATGCCGCGCGCGACGACGGCGGCGTGGCTCGTCATACCGCCGCGCACCGTGAGGATGCCCTCGGCGTGATGCATGCCCTCGATGTCCTCCGGGGAGGTCTCGAGGCGGCAGAGAATGACTTTTTCGCCTTTTTTGGTCCATGCGACGGCGTCGGCGGCGTTGAAGACGATTCTGCCGGAAGCGGCGCCCGGGCTTGCCGGAAGCGCCTCTCCGACGGCCTCGGCCTTATTGAGGGCTTTGGGGTCAAACTGCGGATGGAGCAGCGCATCGAGCGATTTCGGCTCGACGCTCATAATGGCGTCGTCTTTGGAGATCAGGCCCTCGTCCACAAGGTCGCAGGCAACTTTAAGAGCGGCGGCAGCGGTGCGCTTGCCGTTTCTGGTCTGAAGCATATAGAGCTTGCCGTTTTCGACGGTGAACTCCATATCCTGCATATCGTGATAGTGATTTTCGAGTTTTTTCGCAATGGCGAAGAATTCGTCGTAGAGGCCGGGGCGGATGTCGTCGAGATGCTCGATCGGCTGCGGCGTGCGGATGCCGGCCACGACGTCCTCGCCCTGCGCGTTGATCAGGAATTCGCCGTAGAGCTTGTTCTCGCCGGTGGCGGGGTTGCGCGTGAAGGCGACGCCGGTGCCGGAGAGGTCGCCGGTATTGCCGAAGACCATCGACTGCACGTTGACGGCGGTGCCCCATGTGTAAGGAATGTCGTTCATGCGGCGGTAGTAGTTGGCGCGGGGGTTGTCCCACGAACGGAAAACAGCCTTGACCGCGCCGATCAGCTGCTCCCTCGGGTCGGAAGGAAAGCTCTGGCCCTTGATTTCAACGTAGTACTGCTTGAATTTTTCGACCATCTCCCGAAGATCGTCGGCGCTGAGCTCCGTATCGTGCTCGATGCCGCGGGCGGTCTTCATCTCGTCGATGATCTCCTCAAAACGGCCCTTCGGGATCTCCTCGACGACGTCGGCATACATCTGGATGAGACGGCGGTAGGAGTCGTAGGCAAAGCGCTCGTTGTTTGTGAGCTTCGCGAGGCCTTCGACCACCTCGTCGTTGAGGCCAAGGTTGAGGATGGTGTCCATCATGCCGGGCATCGAGGCCCTTGCGCCGGAGCGCACGGAGACAAGAAGCGGATTTTCCGAGTCGCCAAGTTCCTTTCCGGTCCGGGATTCGAGCTTGCCGAGATATTCAAAGATCTGCGCCTTGATCTCGTCGTTGATCTGGCGTCCGTCTTCGTAATACTGCGTGCAGGCCTGAGTCGTGATCGTAAACCCGGGAGGGACGGGCATCCCCAGGTTGGTCATCTCCGCCAGATTGGCTCCTTTTCCGCCGAGCAGCGCGCGCATCGTGCCGTCGCCCTGAGAAAAAAGATAGACAAACTTTTTGCTCATGAAAGAACCCCCCTCTTTTTGCTTTCCAATATGAAAGAAATATCTCAATTTGAAAGAAATTATAACAGAAGACATATTAGTTTTCTACATTTGAATGGTAAAATCTACGATTTGGACGAAAATTCGTGCTTCTACGAAATATTTGAGTTAATACTTGCAAAAATGCGGGGAGGTTGGCATAATGTATATGAAGTAATTTGCTTTCCGGGAGGGATCATTCCGATGTCTGAGGCCTGTGCGCTCATCTATACCGCCGGCGAAACCCGCATCCGGGACGACCGGCCGGACGCCCTATGCGACGTATTGTTCCAGCCGATGATCGGCTGGGTCAGCGCTGCGCTGGACGAAGCGGGGATCACGGACCGCTGTTACGTCTTCGCCAAAAATGCGGAGGCGTTTTCGGCCTATACCGGTGACGCGCCTGTTTTCTCCGGCGAGGAGGGGAGTTATCTTCCCTATGCCGCAAAGGACTGGGTCGCCCAGCATGGCGACAGAGACGTGCTGATTATCCGGGCAGAGAATCCATTTCTTGGCGCGGAGACAGTTTCCGCCTCGTGGGCCTACCATATCAATAACGGCCAGAAACTGACCATCCTTGCTTCCGGCGGAAGGGAAGCCATGATCCGCGAACTCAATTCCAGCGCGTATTGGGTGAAGGCGGATTTTCTTTTTGAGCTTTTTGACCATGGCGATCCGAAGGAAGAAAAATTTTTGGCTGCGGCGCTCACGGTTCTTTCCGATCGGGAGGAGACCGCGGCGACCTTCGTGGCCGCAAGAAAAGAACTGTATATGACGGCCTCCGATCCGGTGGGACTGCTGACGCTCAACGCGGCGGCCCGCACGATCGTGCTGACGAAGCTGTGCAAGGCGGGCGTGGAATTCCTCTGCACCGACGGCATCCTGATCGCCCCGTCGGTTCAGATCGGAAAGAACACCACAATCCTGCCGGGGACGATTCTGAAGGGCAATACCGTGATCGGCGAGAACTGCGAAATCGGCCCGAACAGCTATATCGAGAACTGCGCCGTCGGGGACGGATGCAAAATTTTCGCCACCAAGATGGCCGACGCCATCTTTAAGAACGGCGCAAAGATCGGCCCGTTCTCCCAGATCCGGCCGGGAACCGTGATCGGCGAGGACGTGAAGATCGGCGACTATGTGGAAATCAAGAATTCCGAAGTCGGCGCGAGAACCAGCGTCGCGCACCTGACCTATATCGGGGACGCGGATGTCGGCGAGGGCGTCAATTTCGGCTGCGGCGTCTGCATTGCAAATTTTGACGGACAGAAAAAATACCGCACGGTGATCGGCGACAACGCCTTCATCGGCTGCAACACGAACCTGATTGCGCCGGTAAAGGTCGGCTCCTTCGCTTACACGGCGGCGGGGACCACGGTGACCGAAGACGTTCCGGACGAAGCCCTGTGCATCGGCCGCCCACGTCAGGAAAATAAAGAGGAATGGGTCCGTCTTCACAATAAAGTCAGGAAAAACTAAAAGCAAACGACAGGGAGAGAGAAAAATGAACCTTCACGGCAAAGACATTAAGATTTTCGCCGGAAATGCCTGCCCCAGAGAGGCCGCAGACATCGCGAAAAATATCGGCATCCCGCTCGGCCAGTGCACGGTCAGGCATTTTGCGGATGGAGAGATTTCGGTTTCGCTTGAGGAATCCGTCCGCGGCTCCGACGTTTTCGTCGTGCAGTCCACCTGCAATCCGGTCAATGACAATCTGATGGAACTGCTGATTATGATCGACGCGCTGAAGCGTGCCTCCGCCGGCCGCATCAACGCGGTAATCCCGTATTTCGGCTATGCCCGCCAGGACAGAAAAGCCCGCCCCCGCGAGCCGATCTCCGCAAAGCTGGTCGCGAATATGATCACCGCCGCCGGCGCGGACCGGGTTCTGACGATGGACCTGCATGCCGCCCAGATTCAGGGCTTTTTCGACATTCCGGTCGATCACCTGCTCGGCGTGCCGATTCTCAGCCCCTATTTTCAGCCGCTGGTTCACGGCCACGAGGACGAATATGTGGCCGTCTCCCCGGATTTCGGCTCCGTCACCAGAGCCCGCAAATTCGTTGAGAAGCTTGATATTCCGATCGCCATCATCGACAAACGCCGCCCGAAGGCCAACGTCTCCGAGGTCATGAATATCATCGGCGACGTCCGGGGCAAGAAGTGCATCATCGTCGACGACATGGTCGATACCGCCGGCACCCTCTGCCACGCGGCCGAGGCGCTCGTCAAGATCGGCGGGGCCACCAAGATCGTCGCCTGCGCTACCCATGCCGTACTCTCCGATCCGGCCATCGAGCGCCTTCAGGATAGCTGCATCGACGAGCTTGTCTTTCTTGACACGATTCCGCTTCCGCCGGAAAAACGCATCGACAAGATCACGATCCTGCCGGTTGCGCCGATCTTCGCCGAGGCGATCGAGCGGATTTACGGCGAGCGCCCGGTCAGCCCGCTTTTTGAGAAGCAGCAGTAACCGCCCGCCCTTCTCATAACATCAAAGAAAGAAACAGCATCTCGGAAAGCGTTTTTTGGATGTTGACCAGATCTTCCGTCGGCAGGGGGTTTGTCCCCCTGCCGATTTCTATGGTAAAGCCCGGCAGGCAGAAACGCTGAATGAACCAATCCTTGAAGCCGCCGTAACAGGCGGTGCCCGTCGGATCGCTGAGCTGATAGCCGGAGGTCTCCGCCAGCAGCTTCGCGATCTCGCGCGAGGCGGAGGGCGTACCGCTTCCGTAGCGCCAGTAGATCTCTTCCCCTTGAGAGTGGAAGGTATAGAGCCGCTTGACGCCGAAGGTGGTGCAGATTCCGCAGGCGGTGCGCGTCTCGGGCTCGGAGAAGGGCGCCGGTCCGCCGTATTTTCCAGGCGCGGGGCCGAAGATGCCGCGCTTCTGTTCCAAAACACGAAGTTCCTCCCAGCCCGCGCCGAAATTATGGTTGATATCGACGCCGCGCGCGTTGGCGTTCCAGTGGATATAGTTCCCTTCCGAGAGACGTTCGACCTTATCGCGCAGGGAGAGCGCGGCTTCCGGCCCGCGGAGGGCGATTTCCACACCGTCCGGGTTGAGCACCGGTACGACGAGCACGCCCCGCGCAAGAATCGCCCGGCGCACGTCGATCCCGTAAGGGCGGCTGTCGTGCTCGTAGGCGAAGCAGAGTTCGTCGAAAAATTCCAGCAGCAGCGAGGCGGTCAGCCACTCCGAGCCGTGAACGGCGCCGGCGTAGAGGATGCCTCCGCAGGGATTTCCCAGCGAGAGGGCGGTGATTTTCCGCCCGAGCACGCTTTTTCCGACAAAGAAGGATTTTGAGCACGGATGGCGGCCCAGAATGCCGCCGATCGAGTAGGTCACGTTTTCCGCCGTCGGCGGAAGATAGATGGATTCCACTGCCAATCACCTCCGGGCATACTACGACTAAGATATGCTGCGGAAGGAAAATATAGAAACCGGAGAGGAGCAATGCCATGAGACTTCAGGAAGAAAAAATTGCGTCCGAAAAAATCTTTTCCGGGCATGTCCTCAACCTCTGTGTGGACCAGGTTCGGCTCCCGAACGGCGGCGAGGCCGTGCGGGAGGTTGTACGCCATAAAGGGGCGGCGGCCATGCTCGCGCTCGACCGGGACGGCGGCGTATATCTTGTGCGCCAGTTCCGCTACCCTGTGGGGAAGGCGCTGCTGGAGCTCCCGGCCGGCAAGCTCGAGGCGGGCGAGGAGCCGCTTGCCTGCGCGAAGCGCGAGCTGCTTGAGGAATGCGGCCTATCCGCGGAGACGTGGATTCCGATGGGCGGCGTATGGTCCTCGCCGGGCTTCTGCGACGAAAGGCTCTGGCTCTTCGCGGCGAAAGGCCTCTCCGTTCTCGGCGCGCACCCGGATGACGACGAATTTCTCGATATCGTAAAAATTCCGTTTGACGAGGCGGTCGGCATGGTGCTCTCCGGCGAGATCGAGGATTCCAAATCCCAGATCCTGCTGATGAAGGCGAAGCTCATGGGGATCGCGGAATAAAAGCGGGTTGAGCGCCCCGGCGTAAAAAAATGGAGCATAAACCGGGCTTCACAGGAACGGCCTACGGCATAAAAGAATTTTTTACGGTTTATGTGGCAAAAACGAGGCGGCCCCGGATTCGCAAAAGAAATTATGGAGAATTTGCGGGGCGGGCATGGCGGGGCGCGACCGCCGGCTCACGGAACGCTTCAGGTGAAATATTTAATCAGCCGCTCCCGGGAGGTCTCGGTCAGGAAGAGCTTTCCGTCCCGGAGTTCCGCCTCCATTGTGATGTGGCTCGAGACGGTCACGTCGAGCGAGGCGAGGAAGGCAAGCCCGGGTTCCCGGAGCGTGTGTTCCTTCGCGCCGAAGGAGGCCTCCGTGTTCTCCGCCACCACGCTGAAGTTGTTGCCGCCCTTCTCCGTCAGGCGGATGAGCCTGCGGTTGAGGAAGGCCGCAACCAGCTTCGAGATCCGGTCGCAGCGCTCCGTCTCGGTAAAATCCGGGAAGGAGATCACGTCGTAGGTCTTTTTGCCGTTCATGCGCTGCGCACCGGCCAGCAGGTTGATGCTGCGCCCGCCGCCGGAATAGACGAGCGCGCGCGGAAACGAGAGGTCGTAGCTGCCGAGCGAGTCCACAATTTTTTCGCAGCCGGCGCGGCCGTAGCGGAGCCAGCCGTCGATTTGGATGCCGTACTCCGTCTCCAGCGCGGCGATCAGCGCTTCCGTTCCGGAGGAGCTGCAGAGGGAGCGGATGTCGGTCTCCTCGTTTTCATAAGAAATTGTACAGGAAGCGGGAAACGTGAAGACCGGGATGCGCCCGGCCGGCATATCGAAGCGGACGAGCGTAAAATATTCCGCGCTTTTTCCGCCGTAATCCATGCCGATCAGCAGCACGCTGAAATTATCTTCCTGACGCGGAATATAACCGCCTTGGGAGGAGGATTCCTGCGGCACCGGCTCCTGCACACCGGGCGCCGACAGAGAAAAAACGGCGTAGACGGCACCGCAGAACAGCAGCAGAAAGCTGGCCGTAAACGCCAGCAGAAACGTCCGTACCCTCATCGATACCGCCTCCCTCCCGATACCGTTAGTTTGGCCGGGCAAAAGGGAAAAATATCGCCTTGACGGCGTAAAAAATACCGGCCGGGTTTTTCAGAACCCAAGCCGGTATTTTTATCGATTTGTATCTGCTTTTTGGCCGCCGCACGGAGAAAAAAGTTGTGCGTTTCCATAAAAATTTTTTAAGAAGCGTATCCGGGAAAAGGCTTTCCGCAGACGAATCGGCGGAGAAAGACGGAGATCTTACCCCAGAGTCCAAAAATTCTGCTTTGGAGTCCGGAGATTTCGCCTCAGGAGCTGAAATTTATTCCCCGAACACGCCGCAGGAGAAATAGAGGTCGCCGGTATCGGGGAGCAGAGGGACGATCAGTTTTCTGCAGCCTTTCGGGAAACCGATCCGGCATCTCCGAAGAAATCCGGTCGGACAGGCCGAACATGCGGCCGACGATCACTCCCCGAACACGCCGCAGGAGAAATAGCGGTCGCCGGTATCGGGGAGCAGAGGAACGATCAGCTTGCCGCGGTTCTCCGGCCGTTTGGCAAGCTCGACCGCGGCCGCCGTCGCGCCGCCGGAGGAGATGCCCGCGAGGATGCCCTCTTTTCTGGCAAGCAGCGCCGTAAACCGGTAGGCGTCCTCATCGGTGATGTCGAGAATCTCGTCGATCAGCGAGCGATCAAGGATCTCCGGGATAAAATTCGGGCCGATGCCCTGAATCTTATGTTTGCCGGGCGTGCCCTTCGTCAGCAGCGGCGAAGAGGCCGGCTGGAACCCGACGATCCGGATCGCCGGGTTTTGTTCCTTGAGGTATCTTGCCGTGCCGGTGATCGTGCCGCCGGTGCCGATGCCGGCGACGAGGATATCGATTTTTCCGTCGGTCTGGCGGAAAATTTCCGGCCCGGTGGTGCGGTAGTGCGCGTCCGGATTGGCGGGATTCGTGAACTGGGAGGGCATGAAGCTTTCCGGCACCGAGGAGAGAAGCTCCTTGGCCTTTTTGACGCAGCCCGTCATGCCGAGCGCGCCGTCGGTGAGGACGCATTCGGCGCCGAAGGCCTTCATCACGGCCATGCGCTCCGGGCTCATGTTGTCCGGCATCACGATGATGACGTGGTAGCCCTTTGATGCCGCAACGGCCGCAAGCCCGATGCCGGTATTGCCGCTCGTCGGCTCAATAATTGTGGAATTCGGCTTGAGCATGCCTCTTTCCTCAGCGTCCGCAATCATGTTCGCGGCGACGCGATCCTTGATGCTCCCGCCGGGGTTCCCTTTTTCAAGTTTGGCGGCAACGGTCGCCTCCAGCCCGTAAAAAGATTCGATATTGCGCAGCTCGAGCATCGGCGTGTTGCCGATGAGCTCGGTAAAGTTCTTTTTGATCTCCATAGTTCGGCCTCTTTTCTGTGACGCCATTATATCACATGCGGGAACGCATTGACAATCGGTGCGTTTTAAATTATATTATATAAGTATCAGTTTGCCCTGAAAAGGAGGAAACGTCATGAATACCAATCCCTTTCTTGAACTGTCGCCCGAGGTAGAGAGCGCACTGCGAAGCGGAAAACCCGTCGTTGCGCTGGAGTCCTCCACGATCTGCCATACCATGCCGTATCCGCGCGGTGCCGAAACCGTTAAAAAGGCGCAGGAACTGATCCGCGGCGAGGGTGTCACGCCGGCCGCAATCGCCATCCTCGAAGGCAAAATGCGGATCGGCCTCTCCGACAAGGAGATCGACTACCTCGGCCGCTGCGGAACCTCCGTGGCAAAGGTCTCGGTGAAAGATCTGCCGGTCTTTGCCGCAAAGAGCATGGACGGCGCCACCGATCTGGCCGCCACAATGAAGATCGCGAAGATGGCCGGCATCAAATTGCTGGCGGCCGGCGGCATCGGCGGCGTGCATGTGTTCCCGGGCGAGGTGACCGACGTCCCGGCCGAGATCGAGGAACTGGGCCGCACCGATATGCTGGTTGTCTGCTCCGGCTGCATCCAGGATCAGGGTCGCACGCTCGAATACCTCGAGGGCAGAGGCGTCACCGTCGTCGGCTTCGGCACGGGGAGCTTCCCGGCGTTTTATACGGCCGAGAGCGACACCCCTCTGGAGTACCGGCTCGACAGCGCGCCGGAAGTCGCAAAGGCCTTCCGCGCAAAGGAGACCCTCGGCATCGAGAGCAGCGTGCTGGTGCTGAATCCGGTTCCGGCCGGGGACGCCATGGGCAAGAGCGTCATCGACCGCGCCATGGGCATCGCCGGGCCGAAAGCGGACGAGCTGGGGCTTCGCGGCAAAGACAGAATGCCCTTCCTGCTTGCGCTTATCAAAGAAATGACCGGCGGCATGGGGCTCGACACCAACGCCGCATTGCTGTTAAATAACGCGCGCGCCGCCGCGCAGATCGGATACCTGCTCTCCGCCATCGCCGAGATCGACGGCGCCGGAAACGGAAAGGGCTTCGATCCCGCCGCCGTGCTGCGCATCCGCAACGACATCGCCGAGGAGATCGGTACGGGCATCGCAAAGGATTTTGAGACGTTCCGCAGCGAGTTCCGCGCCGAGATCGAGGAGATGCTCTCCGCCTTTGAGCCGGCCTCGCCGGAACCCGCGCAGGAGCTTTCCGAATCGGAGATCCCGCAGCCGGCTTCTTATCGGCCGGCCTACACGCCTTCTCCGGCGCTCAGCCGCGCGCCTTCCTATGCGCCGCCGGAGCCCGAACCGGAGCCGCAGCCCGTCGTCTATTCCGAAGTGCCGCACGCCCCGACCCCTTCGGCCATCGCAAACTTCAAGCCGCAGGGCCAGATGGTTGAAGAGAGGGAAAAAGAGGCCGAGCTGGACGGCGACTATCGGCCGACCGAATATAATCCGAAGAATTTCGGTAAAAACAAGGAAGAAACCGCGCTGGAGCCTGCCTCGGAAGAATCCGCGATGCAGGAGCCTGAGATTCCGCCTGTTCCCGAAAAGAAGTCGGCCCGGGCAAAGAAGCCTGCCGCGGAAGAGCCTGTCGTGCAGGAACTTCCCGCGGAGGAGCCCGCCGTGACGGAGCCGGAACCCGCTCCTGAGGCGGAAGCCGAGGAAGAACGTTCCGAAGAGACCGCCGGGGAGGAACCCGCCGCCGGAGGTTCTTCCGGAGAGGACGAGTACCAGCCGACCGATTACAATCCGGCCAACTTCGGCAAACATGAAAACGAGGAACAGCCCGATAAAGAAGAGGTCGGCACAACCGCCTACGACCCGGAATTCTACCGCAAACGCTCCGAGGAACGGAAACACCGCATCGCCGCGGCCGCGGGAGAAGAACGGCATAAAGAAGAAGAAAAGGGCGCCGAGCCGGAATACGTCGACTGCAAGGGCCCGCTGGAATTTACCGGCGAGCATCCGTGGGCATGGAAATGCACCCGCTGCGGGCAGCTCTTCCAGAAGCATGAGCTTCCGCACAAGCGCGTCAAGCTTCCGGAAGAATGATGCAGCAGGATGCCGGTAATGAGCACGGCGACCGGCTGTTTATCGCCCTGCTGTTTGACGAGGAGACAAAGGACCGTCTCTGCGGCGCAATGAAATACCTCGCCGCCCATATGCGCGGCGGACACACCACCGGCCGGGAGAACCTGCACCTGACGCTCGCCTTTTTGGGCGAGACAAAGCGGGCTTCGGAGGTTCGCCGGGCGATGGAGGAGGCCGCGGGTCCGGCCTTTGATTATCAGATTGGGGGCAGCGGACGCTTCTCTCGCGGGGACGGCTCTATTTTCTGGGCGGGCATCGCGGCGCCCGAGGAGCTGTACCGGCTTTACAGCCGCCTCTCCGGAGCGCTCGCCGCACACGGTTTCCGGCTGGAGGAGCGGCCCTTTAAACCGCACCTGACGCTTGGACGCGAAATCGTTACGGACGAGACGTTCGACCCGAGGGAGATGGAGAAGCTCCTGCCGGAGAAACCGCTTCACGCCGGAAAAATCAGCCTGATGAAATCCGAGCGCATCGCCGGAAAACTGACCTACACCGAAACCCACTCCGTTTATCTCGGAGAAAAGGAGAGCTGACTTTGGAGGATGCATTCACCGAGGGAATCCGCCCGGGCGGCCTCACCGACAACCGCGGGATCCGGATCCTGATCTGTCACATTCTGGCTGCGGCAGGGGAGCCTCTGAGCTTTGACGAGCTCACCGAGGCCGTTCTTGCCGACGGCACGGCCAATTATTTTGAATTTGCGGACGCGGCATCCGAGCTCAAAAACCTCGACTGCGTCGACATGTTCCGCAGCGAGCACGGCGTCTGCGAATACCGACTGACCGCGAAGGGAAAGGACGTCGCCGAGAAGCTCTCGGGCGATCTGCCGGCCTCCATCCGCGAGAAAGCCGCGGCAAACGCAAAATCCATGATTCTGCGCCGCAGGAGAGAGGAGGAAAACCTCGTCTCCGTCACCCGGACCGAAGACGGCTTTATGCTGCACATCGAGATGAAGGATATCGGCACCGATCTGATGGAGCTTTCGCTCTTCCTGCCCACCATGGAGCAGGCGATCGAGGCGAAGGAGCGGTTCCTCGAGGACCCGACCGCCTCTTATAAAAAAGTTTTGGAGGCGCTGGCAGGAGAGATCTGACCGGCGCATATCCTTGATAAAAACACAGTACCCGACTACAAGGAGGTGCTTATTATGAAAATCAACGTCGCTCTGCTGTTCGGCGGAGTTTCCAGCGAACACGAAGTTTCCTGCAAATCCGTCGCATCCGTTGCGGAGAATATCAACAGGGAAAAATACAACATCCATATGATCGGCATTACCCAGGAGGGCCAATGGCAGTATTACAACGGGCCGATCGGCCTCGTGAAGGAGAACCGCTGGGAGGATACGGCCTACACCTGCCCGGCGTTTCTTTCCCCGGACCGGTCCGTCCACGGCATTCTTTTTAACCACGACGGCAAACTGACTTCCCGAAAGATCGACGTGGTTTTTCCCGTGCTGCACGGCAAAAACGGCGAAGACGGCACGATGCAGGGCCTTCTGGAGATCGCCGGCATCCCGTATGTCGGCTGCGACGTGCTCGCCTCCGCGGTCTGCATGGATAAGGATATCTGCCACACCGTGCTCGCAAACGCCGGCGTACCGCAGGTGCGGTGGCTGACCTATTTCTCCGGCTGCGATTACGGGCAGGCCGCCGAAGAGGTGGGCCGGGAGCTCGGCTGGCCGGTCTTTGTCAAGCCCGCGAACGCCGGCTCCTCGGTCGGCATCACCAAAGTGAAAAAACAGGCGGACCTCAGAGCCGCCTTCGACCTCGCCTTTAAAAACGACCGCAAGATCCTCGTCGAAGAGGCGGTCAAAAATCCCATCGAGATCGAGTGCTCCGTGCTCGGCAACGACGAAGTGGTCGTCGCCGGCCCGGGGGAGATCGTTCCGGCGGAGGAATTCTATACCTACGATGCAAAATACAACAACGCCGAGAGCCTGCTCTATATTCCGGCGAGGATCCCGGAGGAGACCGCCGCGGAGGTGCGCGAGATCGCCAAAAAGGCCTATCATGTCCTCGGCTGCCGCGGTATGGCGCGGGTGGATTTCCTGATCGACGGAGATACGAAAAAGATCTATCTCAACGAGCCGAATACGCTGCCGGGCTTCACGGATATCTCCATGTATCCGAAGCTGCTCGTCGCATCCGGCATGAAGTATTCGGAGATTATCGACCGGCTGCTGGAGCTTGCGCTGGAGCCGTGAGCCTGCAAAAACGGATGACGGGAACGTATTTTTGTCCGGAACGGAGCCGGCCGGCGGCATTTTGAGATTCCGCCCGGAACGGGTTTGCCCATGAGTCTTTTATGAAGCTTCGGGCGGCCGATCCATACCGGCAGGGCGGGCGTTCGCTTCGGAATTATGTAATTTGGAGGAACTGCTTACGGATACACGAGCCATCGGCGTCTTTGATTCCGGGCTGGGCGGCCTCACCGCCGTCCGGGAGCTCAGACGCATTCTTCCCGGCGAGAATATCTGTTATTTTGGGGATACCGCGAGGGTGCCTTACGGCAGCCGCGGCGGAGAGACGATCCGCCGGTTTGCCTCGGAATGCCTTGATTTTCTTGAGCGGCAGGACGTCAAGCTGATCGTCGTCGCCTGCGGCACGGTGAGCTCCGTGCTCGCCGACGAGATGGGAAGCCGCCCGGTGCCCTGCATCGGCGTCGTCGGCCCGACCGCGGAAGCCGCGATTGCTGCGACCAAAAACGGAAAGATCGGCCTCATCGCCACCGCCGCCACCGTCGCCAGCCGCTCCTACGAAAAAGCCGTGAAAGCGATTTCCCCGGCTGCGGAGTTTGAGGGCGTGGCGTGCCCGCTGCTGGTGCCGCTCGTCGAGAACGGCTACACCGATTTTCACAACGAGGTCACGCGGAAGGTGCTCTCCGGCTATTTTGAAAAATTCGACCTGACCGACATGGATACCCTGATCCTCGGCTGCACCCACTATCCGCTGCTTTACACGATGATTGACGAGATGACCGGGAGAAGACTCTTCCTGATCGATTCCGGCAGGGAGACCGCCCTCGCCGCGGCGCGGTATTTAAAAGAAAACGGTCTGCTGAACGAAAGCGGAGAGGCGGGAAAGATGAAATTCTTCCTCACCGACGCCGCCGGCAGCTTTGCGGATCTCGGCAGAGAATTTCTGGGGGAGGAGCTGACCGAGGTCGAGAAAATCTCCCCCGACGATTTGATATAGAGGAAACTGCAATGAAAAAAGATGTGGTTATATTTATAAAAGGCATTCAGGATATCGACGGCGAAAAAGACACCATCGAGATGCTGACCAAGGGAAAATACTATAAAAGAAAAGGCAGCTGGTTCATTGATTACGACGAGGCCGAGGAAGAGGACGCCGTGCCGACGATCAAAACCAAGCTTCAGGTGGACGGCACCGAGAAGGTGACGATGACCCGCCGCGGCAAGCGCCGCAGCCAGCTCATCATCGAGAACGGCACGCGCCACCAGTGCCTCTATGATAACGGCTTCACGGACTGGATCATGGGCGTCCAGGGAGGCGAGATCAAGAACGATCTGAAGGAAAACGGCGGGATGCTGAATTTTCGCTATTCCTTGGATATCAACACGGTTCTCTCGAGCGAGAACGAAGTCAATATCGTAGTGAAGGAGTGCGAACATCACGATGCATAATCCCGTCGCGGAAGCGAAACAGGAATTCAGGGGCCGGATTGAGTCGGCGTTCCGGGCCGCATTTGCCGCCGGCGAGCTGCCAGAGGCGGAGCTCCCCGATTTTATCGTCGAGATCCCGGCCGATTCCAAAAACGGAGACCTCGCCACCAACGCCGCTCTGGTATCCGCCCGCGCGCTGCATACGGCGCCGAAAAAAATCGCGGAGGCCCTTGTCTCCCATCTGGGGGAGGGCGGAATCTTTACGAAGGCGGAGGTCGCCGGGCCCGGATTCCTCAACGTCTTCTATGCGCCGGAATGGTACGCGGATACTGTATCCGCCGTTTTGGAGGAGGATGCGGACTACGGCCGCAGCGACATCGGCGCCGGCAAAAAGATCATGGTGGAGTTCGTCTCCGCCAACCCGACCGGCCCGATGCATATGGGCAACGCCCGTGGCGGAGCGATCGGCGACGGCATCGCCGCGGCGCTTGATGCATGCGGCTACGACGTGACCCGCGAATTCTATATCAACGACGCGGGCAACCAGATCGCCAAATTCGGCTGCTCGCTTGAGGCAAGATATCTTCAAATTTATAAAGGCGAGGAAGCTGTCGAGTTTCCGGAGGACGGCTACCACGGCGAGGATATTAAGGAGCGCGCGAAGGAATTCGCGGATCTCTATGGAGATAAATATCTCGATGCCGACCCGGAGGAACGCCGGGAGGCCCTGATCGCCTATGCGCTGCCGAAAAACGTCGAGGGCCTTCAGCGCGACCTTGCGAAATACCGCATCGATTACGACGTCTGGTTCCGCGAGAGCTCGCTCTATAAAGACGGCACCGTCGATAAAATCGTGAAAATTCTGACCGATAAGGGCCTCACCTACGAGAAGGACGGCGCCCTTTGGTATAAAAATACGCAGGTGCTGGCCGAGAGGCTTCGCCGGGAAGGCAAAACCGAGGAGCAGATCGAGGCGCTGGAGCTCAAGGACGACGTTCTGATCCGCCAAAACGGCAACCCGACCTACTTTGCCGGCGACATCGCCTACCATTACAACAAATTCGCCCTCCGCGGTTTCGACCGTGTGATCAACGTCTGGGGCGCCGACCACCACGGCCATGTCGCGCGGCTCAAGGGCGCGATGGACGCCGTCGGCTGCGATGGGGACAGGCTCGACATCGTGCTGATGCAGCTCGTCGAGCTCATGCGGGACGGCGAGCCCGTCCGCATGAGCAAGCGCACCGGAAAAGCCATCACGCTGACCGATCTGCTCGAAGAGGTGCCGCTCGACGCGGCGCGCTTCTTCTTCAATCTGCGCGAGCCGAGCACCCACCTGATCTTCGATCTCGGCCTCGCCGTACAGCAGGACAGCCAGAACCCGGTCTATTATGTGCAGTATGCGCACGCGCGCATCTGCTCGATCCTCAAAAATCTCGCGGCCGAGGGCGTCGAGTTTAAGCCCGAATACGCCGGCCGCGCCTATTCCGCGCCGGAGGAGCTTTCGCTGATCGGCGGGCTCGCGCGGTTCCCGGGAGAGATCATCGACGCGGCCAACGCCTACGATCCGGCCCGCCTCACCAAATACGCGATCGACGTCGCCACGCTGTTCCACAAATTCTATAACAGCTGCCGCGTCAAGGGCGAAGAGGAGACGGTGCTCCAGTCGAGGCTTGCGCTCTGCGTCTCCGTCAAGACGGTGATCCGCAACGTGCTTACGATGCTCAAGATCACCGTGCCGGAGTATATGTAATGACAAAACCCCGGCTTTTCGCGGAAAGCCGCCGGGCAGTCCCCCAAAAACTTTTCGGAGACCTGTGAGAGCTTTTCGGAGCCCGAGAAAACCGTGCGGCGCCCGAAAAACGGGGGCCACCGACTTTTTTTCCGAACTGCCGCAAATGTCATGATCCGCAACGTGCTTACGATGTTCAAGATCACCGTGCCGGAATACATGTGAGCACGGGATTCCCGCTTTTTCCAAAATGCCGCCGGGCAGTGTCCGGAAAACTTTTCGGAGAGCCTGCCGGAACCTCCCTTTAGGAATACCGGACCGGGTATCTTATCAACTTTTCGGCCGTTCAGCCGACCACCCATGCGTTCACCGGAATATGGCGTCCGCCGGGATGCTCGTTTCAGCATCCGCGCGGGCGCTTTTTCACATTCAAAAAAAGGAAGGGATGTCGGAATGGAAAAACTCCCGAATCGTCCGCTACTGCTCGACGGCGCGACCGGCACAAGGCTTATGGCCGCGGGCATGCCGCAGGGCGTCTGCCCGGAGGCGTGGATTCTTGAGCACCCGGAGGTCATCCGGGAGATTCAGAGAGGCTACGTGGAGGCCGGCTCGGAGATTCTCTATGCCCCGACCTTTGGCGCAAATCCGCTTCGGCTCGCCGCTTTCGGCCTTGAGGATCAGATGGAGCGGATGAACCGGGAGCTTGTTTCGCTTGCGAAGGAGGCTTCCGCCGGGAAAGCCTTGGTTGCCGGGGATCTTTCCACGGCCGGCGTGCTGCCGGAGCCCTTCGGCGAGCTGCCCTATGGGGATCTGGTCGCCTATTATGAAACACAGGCCGCCGTGCTCCGGGACGCCGGGGTCGATCTGTTGGGCTGCGAGACATTCACGTCTCTTTCGGATGCGAGGGCCGCGCTGCTCGGCGCAAGAAAGACCGGACTCCCGGTGATGGTCAGCATCTCCGCCGACGAGACCGGCCGCACCATGATGGGTTCGGAGGCGCTTGCCGGCCTGATTGTTTTGCAAAGTCTCGGCGCCGCCGCCTTCGGCCTCAACTGCGGAGAAGGCCCGGAAAGGATGCTTCCCGCCCTGAGCCCTCTTTTCGCCTGTGCGAATATTCCGCTCATTGCAAAACCGAATGCGGGCGTTCCGGTTGGAAGGCCGCCGCACTATGATCTCTCGCCGGAGGAATTTGCCGCCGGGATGGAAAAACTGCTCGCGGCCGGCGCAACCGTGGCAGGGGGCTGCTGCGGCACGGACAACCGGCACATCGCCCTGCTTCGCCGGCTCATGGACCGCTTCAATTTTCCGGCCCGGAAGCCGCCGGAGACGGAGACGCTTGCAGCGCCGGACGAAAAAATCCCCGTTTCGGATGGGCAGCGCGCGTATTTTCTTGAAAAAACATTCCGCTTCTCTGCGGAGATCGCCTGCGGGGCGGATCTGGACGATGCGCTCATTGATGCCGCGGAGGAGCCCGGAGACGCCGCCCTGATCCGCATTGCCTCTCCGGAGGAGGCCCGCCTGTTTGCCCAAAGCGCCCATTTGCTGCATAAGCCCGCCGCCTTTCTCGCGGAAAATGAAGAGGCGCTCGCCGAAGCTTTATTCTTGTATCCGGGCAGGGCGATTCTCGATTCCCGCAGCCGGATCGACGGAGAGCGGCTCGCGGCGCTTGCCGCGGAATACGGCGCGGTCGTCCGCTGATTGATAGAAATAAAAATCCCCTGCCGCCGGATGCAAAGCGCTCCCGGAGACAGGGGATTTTTTTAAACGATTTTTGCAGGGCAGAAAATTCCGCCGCGCCGCGGATGAAAACTCATACCTCGGCGGGCCATAACTTTGAGAAGTGACCCTCTAAATCTCTTCGGACGTTTCCCGGTCAGGGGAAACTCTCCGGAGACAGGACTGCGCCGAGCAAAGGCAAAGCTCCGGCGATCAGCGCTTTTCCAACGGGCATTAAGAAAATATTTTTGAGAATCAATTTTGCCTCGCCAATGTCCATATCGGTCGGCAAAAGAATGGTGTACCTTGAAAGATGCGGCTCGGGAGGCCGTCTTCCGGTTCGGGAGAATTCTCCGGAGACAGGTATCGTGCCGAGCAAAAGCAGAGCTCTGCCGGTCGGCGCTTTCTCATAGGACGCCGATTTTTGCCTCGCCGATGTCCATATCGGTCGGCAAAAGAATGGTGTACCTTGAAAGATGCGGCGCGGGAGGCCGTCTTCCGGCCCGGGAGATTTATTCCGGCAGCTTCATGTCGCCGTCATGTACCCAGCCGATTTTGCGGAGGATCTCATTAAATAGGTAAGAAAGGACGGCCGGCAGGACGAAGCAGATCAGCGCGAGGCCCACCCAGTCCGTTGCGGTGACGGCCCGCGGATAGCCGTTTTCGGGGTCGAACCAGCCCAGAATCAAGCCGATCGGCCCAAGCAGGCCGCAGGTACCCATACCGGAGTTGATGGCCGCACCGTACATCTCAAGCTGGAAGACGCAGACCGCGAGCGGCCCGGTGACGGCGGAAGCGAGCGTCGGCGCAATCCAGATCTGCGGATGGAGCAGAATATTCGGCATTTGGAGCATCGAGGTGCCGATGCCCTGAGAAAACAGGCCGTTCCAGCCGTTCTCCCGGAAGCTGATGACCGCGAAGCCGATCATCTGCGCGCAGCACCCGGCGACGGCGGCCGCTCCGGCAATGGCAAGACCTTCCGAGCTGCCCTCCGCCGCGGCGCTGCCGGTCAATACAAGCCCGGCGCAGATCGCGGCGCTGGAGATCGGCAGGGTGAGCACCATGCCGATGACGACGGCGACCACCAGCCCGGTGACGAAGGGAGCCTGAAGCGCCGCCCAGCTGATGAACGCACTGATGTAGCCGGTGAGCACGCCGATCGGAGGCGCGAGGAAGACGGAGAGCAGGCCGCCCGTGAACAGCGTGACAAACGGAGTGACCAGAATATCGACGCGCGTCTTTTTGGAGACGGCGCGCCCGGCCTCCGCGGCGGCGATGGCGATAAAGAAGACCGCCAAAGGACCGCCGGCCCCGCCGAGCGTGTTGGCCGCATACCCGACCGCGGCAGCGGAGAAGATGACGAGCGGCGCCGCGCCGAGCGAGTAGGCGATCGCGGCCGCCATCGCCGGGCCGGCCATCGCCTGCGCATAGCCGCCGATCTGGGCGAACAGGGCAAGCCCCGGGATCATGCCGATCGCCTTAAAGATCGTGCCGATCAGCAGGGAGGCAAAAAGCCCCTGTGCCATGGCGCCCATTGCGTCGATGAAATACCGCTTTCCGAGCTTTTTCCAAACGCTCATTTTCATCCGCACCTCGCATATTCATAGGGGCCCGGTTCCGCAGGTGCGGAAGGGGCCCGTTTTTTTCCATTATATCAGCCGAAACGCGGGATGCAAGCGAGGCCGGCGGGAAATTTTCAAAAAGAGAGAGAAAACACGAAAAACGCCGCAGCCACGGTCGGAATTTTCTCTTGAACTGGGTTTTTATTCGTGTTATGATAATAACAGAGTATGCTTTGTTCCGATTGGAGAAGAAAAAATGAAACATGAGAAGTCCTGCGGCGGACTGATCTATCGTGAGCAGGAAGGGGAGACACAGCTTCTTCTGATCAAGCACCGCAGCGGAGGCCACTGGTCCTTTCCCAAAGGGCACATGGAGGCGGGCGAAACGGAAATGATGACCGCCCTCCGTGAGATCCGGGAGGAGACCGGGCTCCAGGTCTTTTTGCGCGAAGGGTTCCGGGAGGCGGTTGAGTATTCCCCCAAACCCAACGTCAAAAAGCAGGTGATTTATTTTATAGGATTTACGCTGAATGAAAGCGTCCTCCGCCCACAGGAGGAGGAGGTCAGCGAAATCGCGTGGATGGAAATCCATACCGCTTATGAGATGGTCACGTTCCGCAATGACAAAAACCTGATCTCCCGCGCGATGGAATATCTCGAGCGCCGCGGTATCTGAACTGAAAAAAACTCCGGAACAGAAATGTTCCGGAGTTTTTTTGTAAATCAGGGGAAAAAGGATTAGCAGGCATCCGTTTCCCGAAGCAATCGAAGAGGATGGAGAAAAGGGGCTGCCCAACCTCCATGGGCCGTCTTCTTTGCATAAGCCTGCCGCAAAAAAGCGGATCAAAAGAGCCGCCCGGTCCAACCGGATATCCCAAGAGAAGAAACAAAGGAAGGTCACCCAATACCGGAGTCCGTCTTCCAAAAGAGAAAATCCGGTTCCCGCAGGCGTGCTCAAAACGGTCGGAAAGGCTCGCAGCCTCAGCTCTTTTTTCGGGAGAGATTCCAGATCGATAAGCCGTAGAAGACCGCCGTTGTTACAATCAGCACCGCGATGCTCATAAGCGGCGTGACGGTGGTATCACCGAATTTGTAGGTGACGCCCATCAGCTCCTCAAACTCCTGCACGGCCGAATCAGGCGCGCCCGCGAAGGTGGCCGAGAGCGGCTCCGCCATCATCACCTGCCGGAGGAGCACCGCGGAATGCGAGACGGGGAACGCCTTGATCATCCACTGAACCGCCTCCGGGAGTTGCCCGATCGGGAGGTAGATGCCCGTCAGGAAGCCAATGAGGGTACCGAGGATCGTGCTCGCCGTGCTGAAGGCGTTGGCGCTGTTAAAGAAGGAGACCATGAAAAGAACGAGGGATGTATTGGAGAGGGTGGAGAGCAGGATCAGCCCCGCCACTTTAACCAGTGTGGCAGGCTCCAGCAATTCGCCGCCGTTCATGACGACGTAGATTTCGGCCAGCACGAGCGTGATGAAGCTCATGATGCAGCCGATCAGGTATGAGCTGAGGATGTATCCGCCCGCGATCCGGCTGCGCTTGAGCGGTGAGGAGGTAAAATCCTTGATAATTTTTTTGGTCTTGTCTTCCACCATGATGCCGAAGGCACCCATCGTGGTGGTGACGGAGGTCACGGCCAAAAGCCCGGCCATGATCCAACTGTCCATCAGGTAGCGCACGCCGCTCATACCCGTAAAACTGTTGACCCAGACGTCCCCAAGAAACAGGGCATACAGCCCGATGATGAGAAAGACGGCCAGCAGCGAGAAGAAGACCGCCGCTTTGTCGCGGAAGAAAATCAGGAGGTTTCTTTTTGCAAATCCGATCATTCCCGAATCTCCTTTCCCGTAATGGCGATAAACGCGTCGTCCATGGTACCGGTTGTCACCTCAAAACCGGAGATGGAATCCGAGACCTTTTGCAGAATCGGCAGGGCCGACATGGTGGAGGGGATGGAGACGAAAATCCGGTCGGCCTTCTGCGTATAGGGGAAAGCCTCCGCCTCCAGCAGCGCGGCGGTTTTCTGCGGATCCGTGCAGACGAGGGAGAGCTTGTCGGTCGTATAGATTTCTTTGAGATAGGAAGGCGTGCCCTTCGCGACGATCTGACCGTCGTCGATGACGATCACATAGTCGGCCCCGGCGGCCTCCTCCATGTAATGCGTGGTGAGAAAAACGGTCATCCCGGTATCCCTTTGCAGCGCGGTGACGGTCTCCCACACGCTCTTGCGCGTCTGCGGGTCGAGGCCGGTCGTCGGCTCGTCGAGGAAAAGAATCTTCGGCGTGTTGACGAGCGCCCGCGCGATATCGCAGCGCCTCCTCTGCCCGCCCGAGAGTTTCCCGTAGGGCCGCTTCAGGATCTCGGAGATGCCTGTGACCCGCGCAACCTTCTCGGCGGTCTCGCGGAGTTCCTGCCCCTTGAGCCCATAAAAGCCGCCGCGGATCTCCAGATTCTCCTGCACGGTCAGCAGGTTGTCGAGCAAACTGTCCTGAAACACCGCCCCGATGACGGAGCGGATCGCGTCGTCCTCCTCGCCGAGCACATGCCCGTCCACAACGACTTTACCGGCATCCGGCCGGAGAAACGTGCAGATGATGTCGATCGTCGTGGATTTTCCGGCGCCGTTCGGCCCGAGGAAAGCGAAGATCTTTCCGCTTTCGATGTAAAAATCCAGCCCTTTTACCGCTTGGACGTCCCCGTAGGACTTCCGCAGCCCGGAGACCTCGATGATTTTGCTCAAAAGATGCACCTCCAATATTCGGAGCTTTCCATATAATGTAAAAATCATATCATAAAATCCACAGGAAGACAAGAGCTTGGCAAAATCGCTCCTGCCAGAGCGGGCTATGCAATCCGGGCTTTTTATATTACAATAGAAATGGTTTTATGAAATAAAAAGACAAAGAGGAGCGGATCCGCATGGAAATCAGACGGGCAAGCGAGCTCGGAAAAGATATCCGGAAAGAGATCAGCGATATTTTCGTGGCCGGTTTTTTCCAGTGGCTACGGTATTTTTCCAAAGACCCCGAAAAACTGTCCCGCGCGCTGGCCCATATGTTTCGCCCGGAGGCCTTTTATGCCGCGGCGGAGGACGGAAAGATTTTGGGAATCGCCGCCTGTACGGACGGAAAGACTTCCTCCGTACAGATTCAAACGAAAGAACTGCGGCACCATCTGGGATTTGTTATGGGGAGCTTCGCGGGGCTTCAGTTAAAAAGGGAACTTGAAAACCGCCCCTATCCCTTCCCGCTCGAGCCCGGCGCCGGCTCCATCGAATTCGTCGCGACCGATCCGAAACACCTCGGACAGGGCGTCGCCTCGGCGATCCTCCGGCATATCTTTTCGGATACCCCGTACCGCGCCTATGTATTGGAGGTTGCGGATACCAACGCGCCCGCGGTTCGGCTCTACGAAAAGCTCGGCTTCCGGGAATTCCTGCGCGTGCCGAATAAGTACAGCAAGCAGAGCGGAATCAACGCTTTTATCTATATGAAATATGAAAAGGAAAACGATGCCCGGCCCTAAAAGGCATCCGTAAAAAACGGACGGGCTTCCTCTGCGGCCGACGGGTATTATGCCTGTTTGACCTTGTGATCCTTTTAAAGAACCGGTTTGGGCGGACACAAAAAGGCAGGGCTTCGGACGGAGAAAGGCGCCTTCCGTCCGGTCCGCTTCGGATTTTGGAGGGGAATAAAAACAAAACGGCTCCCCACATTGTGAGGAGCACGCATTGCTTACAGGCGCGGCCTGTTGGCGTCCCCGGAGGGATTCGAACCCTCGGCCTTCCGCTTAGGAGGCGGACGCTCTATCCTGCTGAGCTACGGAGACAAGACGGCTATCCAAAAGCGCCTTGTCTATTTTAATCTCCGCAAACGGGTTTGTCAATCGGCTGTCCTCTTCGGCGCGGGCTTCCTTTCATGGCATCGGAAGATGCCGGAACATCTTGAACGGCGTGGGGGATGAACCCTTGCCGAACAGCTACAAGGAACCTGCCGGAAAAATCCGGGCCTTTTGCTCCGCAACCGGGCGGGGGGCTTTTTTTGCGCCCGGAGTAGGATGAAAACACCCGCCGGATTTTGCCGGGGCCGCTGTATCCCTAAAGGCCGCCTGTTCGCGCCGGGATCGAGCGGATTTTTATTTTTGCGGGGGCATCTCTGCCCGTACCGAAGGCCGCTTTCGCTTTTGCGGCGGCGTGCCCGGCTTTGAACTCCTTGGGAAATTCCGTTTTCATGCCCCCGTTTGACTTGACGCCGGGATGGGGGTACAATAATCCGTATGAAAAGCCCGGGGGGTATGGTATGAAAAAGGATGTCTCCGCCGCCGTCATCGAAGACGGACAGGGCCGGATTCTGATTTGCAGGCGGCGCGAGGGCGGGAGCTGCGCCCATCTCTGGGAATTCGCCGGCGGCAAGCGCGAGGAAGGCGAAACCGATGAGGAATGCCTGATCCGCGAGTGCCGCGAGGAACTGGACGTCGAAATTACCGTCGGCGGGCTGCTGCTCGAGACCTTCCACCGCTACCCGGAATATGACGTCGATATCAAATTCTTTTCCGCAGAGATCGTCTCCGGCGAGCCGAAGCTGCTCGTGCACGAAACATTACGCTGGGCCGGCCCGGAGGATTTTGACGGGCTGGAATTCTGCCCGGCGGACCGGGAGATTCTGAAGCTCCTCTCCGCAAAACAGGGGTAACACGTATGGAATCGTTCGTCTGGAATCCCTGGCACGGCTGCCGGAAATATTCCGAGGGCTGCCTGCACTGCTACGTCTACCGCCGGGACGAATCCGTCGGGAAGGACGCCTCCGTTGTGGCGAAGACGGCCTCGTTTTCTGACGCGGTAAAAAAGGACCGCGGCGGAAACTGGAAATGGCCCTCCGGCAGCGAGATCTGGCTCTGTCTCTCCTCAGATTTCTTCCTTGAAGAGGCCGATCCGTGGCGGGATGAAGTCTGGGATATGGTGCGGCAGCGGCCGGACCTCTTTTTTCGCATTATCACCAAGCGGATCGCCCGTTTTATGGACTGCGTGCCGGAGGATTGGGGCGGCGGCTGGGAGAATGTCTCCGTCGGCTGCACGGTCGAGAATCAGCGGCGCTGCGACGAGAGGCTTTCGCTGTTTCTCTCGCTGCCGATTCAAAACCGCTTTCTCGTCTGCGAACCGCTTCTCGAGAGGATCAATCTCGGGGTAATCCCAAAGGGAACTCTGGCGAGCGTGATCGCCGGCGGAGAGAGCGGGCCGGGCGCGCGCACCTGCGAGTACAGATGGGTGCTGGATCTGCGGCGGCAGTGCGTGGAAAACGGCGTCCGCTTTCATTTCAAGCAGACCGGCGCCAACTTCGTCAAGGATGGGAAACGCTACGCGATTCCAAGAAAAGATCAGATCCCGCAGGCGGGAAAGGCCTGCATCGACTACGAGCCGGAAGGAGGCCTTGCGGAATGATCCAATCGACGCTCTGCTATATCGAGTACGGCGGGGACTATCTGATGCTCCACCGGGTTAAGAAGGAGCACGACGCCAATAAAGACAAATGGATCGGCGTCGGCGGCAAGTTTGAGGATAAGGAAAGCCCGGAGGACTGCATGCTCCGCGAGGTGCGCGAGGAGACCGGCCTCGTGCTCAAAGAATACCGCTACCGGGGAATCGTCACCTTCGTCTCCGACGAGTGGGAGACCGAGTATATGCACCTCTTCACCGCGCCGGCGCCGGAAGAGGGCCTGCCTCAGGGCGATGGGAACGCCCCTTCCTGCGACGAGGGAGACCTTGAATGGGTGCCGAAACAGCAAATTTTGCAGCTCCCGATCTGGGAGGGCGACCGGATTTTTTTGCAGCTGCTGGCCGAAGAGCATCCGTTTTTTTCGCTGAAGCTCGAATATCGGGGAGAACGGTTGGTTTCCGCCGTATTGGACGGAAAATCGCTGAAAATATAGATAAGATTCGTAAAAAATGCCTGTACCAATGATTGACAGAACACAAAATTGGAAGTATACTGGACGCGGAAAGGAAGCGGCAGCCATGAATGATGAAATCAAAAAACTTGCCGAGGATCTCGGCTTTGATCCCAAGGTCGGAGAGCTCCCTGCAAGGTTGGTTCCCTGCGATGCAACTCTGAGGAGATTTTGCGTTCAGAACGCATGCGGACAGTATAAACGGTGCTGGCAGTGTCCGCCGGCCGTGGGCGCCGCGGAGACACTGATCGCCCAGTTACATAACTATAAAGATGCCCTTGTTTTCACCAACGAGTACCCCTGCACGGATTATAAGGATGCCGAGCAGGTCGAAAAAATGCATGTCGCCCATGAGCGCCGCAGCCAGTTGCTCTGGATGTCGATGCAGAAACTCGGATATTCCAAGAAAAACGCCCGCCTCCTGACCGTCGGCGGCTGCCATCTGTGCCCGGAGTGCGCCTGCATCACCGGCGAGCCTTGCCGCCATCCCGATATCGCCTGCCCGTCGTTGAGCGCCTACTGCGTCAACTGCACCGAGCTCGGCAAGCTGACCGGCCAGAATTTTGCCGGAGATCACGGCGGCTGCGTCTTCATCGCCATCGTCCTGCTGAAATAAAAAAGATTAAACAAAAGGCCCTTCCGGGAAACCGGAGGGGTCTTTTTTTCTCAGAGAAAGAAGTTCGGTTAAGAAACGCCGGGAAGATTTTTTCCATGCGCCGGACTGGGCGCGTATAGAAAGATGACTGCTGTCCCAAACGCTCAGGGGCTGATTTTCCGTAGCTCGCGGGTCGGCCATACGGGAAACGACTGCTGTCTCGAGCACACGAAGATCGTCTTTTGTATCTCCGGGTACGCGGTATGTCATAGGGCGGAAGTGACCGCTCCACCGGGGAAAAGGGCGAAGAGAAATCTGCATAGGCGCGGAAACTGCAAAAATAAGGAGGCCGAAAGGAGCCGCGCGCCGCCGGGAACACAGGGCGGGGCTGCTTCGGGCCTCTTTTTTATAAAAGGTGGGCCTTATTTTCCCTGCCGCATCAGCATGAGCACCGCGGAGACGAGCGGCACCGCTCCGGAATAGAGCAGCACTTTTCCGATATCTCCCCAGCCCAGCGGCACGGTATCGAAGATTTCCGCGAGCGACGGAACGTAGATGCAGGCGAGGACGATCGAGAGCGAGACCGCCGACGCGCCGATAAGCTTCCAGTTATTGAGCAGCCGGATGGTGAAGAGGGAGCGATTTTCGCTCTTGCACTCAAAGGAGTGGACGAGCTGCGTCAATACGAGCGCCGCGAAAGCACAGGTCCGGGCGGCGGCCAGACTTTCGCCGCTGCGCAGGACCGAGGTGAACGCCAGCAGCACGGAGAGGCCGATCAGGAGCCCGCGCGTGACGATGGTGAAGCCGAGCCCGCGCGAAAAGACGGATTCGTTCCGCGGCCGGGGCGGCAGGGCCATCGGATCGCTCTGCGGCGGATCAAAACCGAGAGCGATCGCGGGCAGGCCGTCGGTGACGAGGTTGATCATTAAAATCTGGATCGGCAGCAGCACAACCGGAAGACCAATCAGCATCCCGGCAAACATCGTGACCACCTCTCCGATGTTGCAGGAGAGCAGGTACCGGATAAATTTGCGGATATTTTCATAGATGATGCGCCCCTCCTCGACCGCGCTGACGAGGGTGGCGAAGTTATCGTCGAGCAGCACGATGCCGGAGGCCTCTCGCGTCACGTCGGTGCCGCCCTTGCCCATCGAGACGCCGATATCCGCGGCCCGCACCGCCGGCGCATCGTTGACGCCGTCCCCGGTCATGGCGACCGTGTGGCCGGAAGCCTTGAGCGCCCGCACAATCCGCATTTTATGGGCCGGCGTCACCCTCGCGAAGACGCGGATGCCGTCCGCCTTCTCGGCAAAGCGCCGGTCGGAGAGGGCGTCGATCTCCGCGCCAGTCATCACGGAAGCGCCATCCGCCGGAATGCCGATCTCCCTTGCCACCGCGACGGCCGTATCCCGGTGGTCGCCGGTGATCATCACGGTGCGGATGCCGGCGCTCCGGCATTTGAGCACGGCCGGCCTCGCCTCCGGCCGCGGCGGATCGGCAAGCCCCGCCATCCCGATAAAAGTAAGGCTGTTCTCGGAAATCGGCCCGCCGGAACAGGGCTTAAAGGCAAACGCGATCACCCGGAGCGCCTCGGAGGCCATCCCGGAGAGCAGCTTTTCCGTCCGCTCCCGTTCCGAAGGGCCGAAGGGCACGATGCGGTCGCCCATCATACAGGAGGAACAGCAGCGCATGAGCACGTCCGGCGCGCCCTTGGTGAAGACAAACCGTTCCCCGCTTCGTCTGAGCACGGAAACGGACATCCGCTTTCGGGAGGAGTCGAACGGGATCTCCGCCTCGCGCGCGTAGCAGGAAAGAATCGCCCCGACGTCCGCGCCGGAAGCTCTCGCCATCTCCAGAACGGCAAGCTCCGTCGGGCTTGCGGAGGAGTCGTCCGCCGCGTTGTTGCAGAGCACCGCGGCGAGCTTCATCTTCTCCCAAACCGCGGGGCAGCCGTCGGCCGGGCCGGAGAGCGAGACCACCCTCCGCACGGTCATTTTATTTTGCGTCAGCGTACCGGTCTTATCGGAACAGATGATGTCCGCGCAGCCGAGGGCCTCGACCGCGTGCAGCCTGCGGATCAGCGCGTTCTTTTTGAGCATCCGGGAGACGGCGAGCCCCAGCGAGATCGTGATGACGGCGGTCAGCCCCTCCGGCACCGCCGCGACCGCGAGCGAAAGCCCGGTTAGAAACATATTGAAGGGAGCCTCGCCGCGCAGCACGCCGGTCAGGGTGACGATTCCGCAGACCGCGAGGCATCCGGCGCCGATCCAGACCGAGAGCCGCGCGAGCCGCCGCTGAAGAGGCGTCTGCTCCTGCCCGGCCTCTTTGAGCAGGCCCGCAATACCGCCCATTCTGGTATGCATGCCCGTCTCAATGACGAGCGCCCTGCCGTGGCCGGAGGCGACGGTTGTACCCATATAAAGAAAGCCGGGCTCGCCGGCCATGACCTCTTTTCCGATCGGAACGGATTCCCCGGTCAGCAGGGATTCGTCGGCGGAGAGCGCAAAGGCCTCCAGCAGCCGGACGTCCGCGGGCACTCGGCACCCGGCGGAGAGCAGGATGACGTCGCCCGGAACGACCTGCGACGCCGGGATCTCGCAGAGCTTCCCGTCCCGAAGAACCTTCGCGGTCGGGGCGGAGAGCGCCTGAAGCGCCTCAAGGGTCCGCTCCGTGCGGAACTCCTGCAAAAAGCCCAACAGGGCGTTGAGCAACACAATAGCAAGGATCGTGGCGGCCTCGACGTACTCGCCCATTAATATGGAGATGGCCGTGGAGGCGATCAGAATCAGCGTCAGCGCATCCTTAAACTGCGAGGCCAGCATCTTTGCGGCGCTCGTATTCCGCTTTCCCTCGAGCACGTTTTCCCCGTATTTCAAGAGCCGGGCGGATGCCTCCGCCGAGGAGAGCCCTTTCTTTTCCGGCAGGGTACCTGTTTTCAAAGCCGCCGCCTCCATTTATTATTTATATCGGAGGCGTTCCTCCGTCCGTTTTTTCGTAAAAGAGTATGCCGCGGAGGGACAGGTTATGTTACTTTTTTCGCCCTGTTCCATCGGACGGATCGGCGGGAGTGCCCGGGCTCCGAAAAAAGGAGCGAATTTTCCCGGCAGGGACTTTTTCCGAAACGAACGCGCTTTACCGGAATCTGCAGAAGAAAAGGAGTCAGCCAGCCGTTCATCTAAAGCGCGGGGCAGACATCCGGCTGATTCTGTGATAAAATAAAAAATATCTGAGAAGAAAGGGGGCGGCGAGAACGGAGTTCAGCCTGCTGCCGGAGCTGCTGCTCCCATGGTACGAAAAGAACAAGCGGGATCTGCCGTGGCGCCGGGACCGGGAGCCCTATCACGTCTGGCTCTCGGAGATCATGCTTCAGCAGACGCGCGCCGAGACGGTGAAGGCCTACTATCTCCGCTTTCTCGAGAGGCTGCCGGCCGCCGCCGATCTCGCGGTCTGCCCCGACGACGAGCTGAATAAACTCTGGGAAGGGCTCGGCTACTACTCCCGCGCGCGGAACCTCAAAAAGGCGGCGCAGATCGTCGTCAGGCAGTACGGCGGGCATTTTCCGAAGGACTATGCTTCAGTCCGCGCGCTGCCCGGGATCGGGGACTATACCGCCGGGGCCGTCTGTTCCATCTGCTTTGAGCAGAAAACGCCCGCCGTCGACGGAAACGTGCTGCGCGTCTGGTCGCGGCTCTGCGCCTCCTATGAAGATATTTTGAAGCCTGAGACAAAGCGCGCCGCCGCGGAGGCTCTCGCGGCGGTCTATCCCGAGGGGCGGTGCGGCGACTTCACGCAGGCGCTGATGGAACTCGGTGCCTCGGTCTGCCGGCCAAACGGCGAACCGGACTGCGCCGCCTGCCCGCTTCGGGGCATCTGCCGGGCCGCCGCCGAGGGGCTCTGGGCGGAACTGCCGGTCCGGGCAAAGAAGCGCCCGCGCCGGGAGGAGGAGCGGACGGTATTTCTGCTCGAATGCGGCGGAAAGTACGCGATTCTGAAGCGGCCTGCGGAGGGCCTGCTCTCCGGCCTCTGGGAATTCCCAAATGTGGAGGGAAAACGGACGCTGGAGGAGGCGCTTGTCCAAACGGAGGCATGGGGCTGCCGGCCGCGGATGGTGCAAAAGAGCGTGGAACGGATCCATATCTTCACCCACATCACATGGGAAATGACCGGCTACGCCATCGCCTGCGAAGCAAGGCCGAACTGCTTTGTCTGGGCGGACGAGGCGGAACTGAGGGCAAAATACTCGCTGCCTACGGCGTTTCGGAAATTCTGTGACTTTCGGCCGGAAGAAAACGGAGATTGAGCGCTTCCGGAAAGAAAGGGTCGATACGGATTTACCCGGATAAAGTTGCCCCATAGGGAAACCGCTTGTTTATCTCACGGCATTCCGAAAATTTTATAAGTTTCAGGCGGTGGGACGCGGGAATTGAGCGCTTTCCCAAAACCGGCTTCGGATTTTATCTTGATTTTATAAAAATACGGCTTCCGGCGTCTTTCTGCTTCAAACGGGGCGGCCGGGAATTCCATGGATACGAAAGGAAGCGACAGGATGAGATATCACGACTTTCACGGAGAAACAATCTCCGCCCTCGGCATGGGCACAATGCGTCTGCCGATGAAGAACGGGCAGATCAACGAGGCGGAGGCCTTTGCGATCATCGATTACGCCTACGCACACGGCGTCAACTATTTCGACACGGCGTGGTCCTATCACGGCGGGGAATCGGAACTCGTGACCGGCCGCGCGCTCGCAAGGTATCCGCGGGAGAGCTGGAACCTCGCTTCCAAGATGCCGGGCCATGAGACAAACCCCGATTTTCATCCGGCCCCGACCTTTGAGCGGCAGCTTCAGAAATGCGGCGTGGACTATTTCGACTTTTACCTGCTCCACAACGTCTGTGAAAATTCGATGCAGACTTATCTCGACAAGGATCTCCGGATCATCGACTACCTGCTGGAGCAAAAAGAGAAAGGCCGCATCCGGCACTTTGGATTTTCTTCGCATGCCCGGCCGGATACGCTGCGGGACTTTCTCGGCCGCTATCCCGGCTGTTTTGAATTCGCCCAGATTCAGCTCAACTACCTCGACTGGACGCTTCAGGACGCCAAGAGCAAGTATGAGCTGCTCCGGGAACAGGATCTGCCGATCATCGTGATGGAGCCGTGCCGCGGAGGCAGGCTCGCAAAGCCGGGGGAGGAGGCCGAATCCCTGCTCCGGGCCGCCCGTCCGGAGGAATCTGCCGCCGCATGGGCATTCCGCTATTTGCAGCCGCTACCGGGCGTGCTCACGATCCTGAGCGGCATGAGCACGATGGAACAGGTGAAAGACAATGTCCGCACCTTTTCCGAAGGAGAGCCGCTTTCGCCGGAGGAACGGGCGCTGCTCGAGCGGGCCGCCGAGGGTATGATGAATCTTCTTCCCTGCACCGGATGCCGCTACTGCTGCGGCGGCTGCCCGGCGGGGCTCGACATTCCGCTTTTGCTCTCGATCTACAACGACTGCAGCTTCGGCGTCTCCTATACGCCGGCGATGGCGGTGGATGCTCTTCCGCCAGAGCGCAGGCCCTCCGCCTGCATCGGCTGCGGAGCCTGCGAACACGTCTGTCCCCAAGGGATCCCCGTGCCGGAAATCATGAAAAAGCTCGACGGCTTGCTGCAAAAATTCCCGCACTGGGCGGAGATCTGCGCCGAGCGCGCAAAACAGAAAACCTGAGCGCCTCAGATAACGAAGCCCGTTTTTCGCCAAAAACGAAAAACGGGCTTTATTGTGAAGAGAGGATGGGACAAAACAGTCGCAACAGGTAAAATAAGGAAAAATTTTTCTTTTCATTGTCAAAAACCGTGTTATAATGATCGCAAATGCGGCCAATTTTTTCCGGATTTTATTTATCTTGGAAAAAATGGGCCGCCGCGCATGAAACGGAGCGATGTCGGCTTGCTTTTTCGGACAGGAAAAACCGAAATCCGGAGTACGATACAGCGGCTTTAAAGGCATAAAAAGTTTGGTGAAGAGCCGTTTTTTTGAAAGGGAGCGAATACATGGATGAAACGGACGGCGTCTCCCTGCTCGTATGGGGCAGGAAAGCGCTTTTCATAGATCCGCTGACGAGGCCTGGAAGCAAAAAGTTTTCGTATTCTCTTCCAACCTATGAGGCGCTGAGGGAAATCCTCGAGGCCTGCTGCGGAAGACCGGCTTTCCGGTGGGTAATCGATAAAGTCCGGATCTTGAAACCGATCCGGATGCAGTCGGAAGGGATGCACGCCGCCGGCCCCGGAGGCGGTCCGCTTTCGATCTGCACCTATCTTGCCGACGTGGCCTACCAGATCAGGGCGCATTTTGAGTACAGCCTGAGCCGGGCGGAGACGGCCGGGGAGCGGGATGAAGAAAAAGCGCTTTTTTTGAAGAATGGGGAGCCCGGGCCCGGCGGCCGTATGGAGGTTTTCTTGGGTGACCAGGAGTGTCGCGGATATGTCCGGCCATGCGTCTTCGGCGAAGGAGAGGGAGCCTACGACAATGTGGACGAGATGGATTTCGGCCTGATGGTTCACAGCATCGGCGGCCCGGATGAGACGGGCAGGGATGTCTGGAACGTACATCTCTGGCAGCCGAAGATGTATTTCGGCGTGATCTCGTTTCCACGGCCGGAGGAGTGCACCGTCGTAAAGACGATCCAAAGCGGGGAATCGTCCGGCTCCGAAAAGAATCCCTGCCGCAGCCGGGGCGTCGGCTATGGTGTCGGATAAAACATAAAAAAACCGGAAACCGTCTTTTTGAAACGGTTTCCGGTTTTTTACTTGAGTGGTCTGGTAGTTGTAGATGTGAGCCTGTTGTAATAGGAGGACTTGAACGAATACGCGAGATTATGCTCATAACCTCCACGACAAATTGGAATTTTAAAGCACCCAAAAATCAGAGCCGTTTTATACTTTCTTTCGTGTCAAAAAAATTCCGACGATTGCCCCTATAAGGACAATTGGTGCTAATCTGACAAACAGCCATTCAAACGCGTGAAAAGCTACTCCGACAACGGCAGTTTCAGGGTCATTATAACCCCAACCTAAGTAAGGACTATTCAATACTATTAAAACCGCCAAAATCGTTACTAAGATCGCACACAATAAGATAAGTAGGCAGTGAAGAGTTTTTCTTCTCGCGGTCCTTCTTTGTGCAAGCTGTAAGTTTATAATCTCCAGTTTTTCGGAAATCACTTTCAAGTTATCAACCTTCGACTCTATAACAGTATCTCCAAGCAAAGTGCTTACGGGTGTTTCAAACACTTCCGATATGGAGATTAACATTTCAGAATCAGGAACTGACAATCCTTGCTCCCATTTAGAGATGGTTTGTCGCACCACATTCAGCTTGATAGCAAGTTCTTCTTGTGAAAGTCCTTTTGATTTTCTAATAGCTTTAATGTTTTCGTTTAACATAGCAAATACCTCCTTTGATTGCCACTTAATTATAATAGATATTTGCCTGTTGCCACAAGCAACGCAAATTAACAATGACTATTTTTCTGCTAAAGGGTATATAAATACTCTTTAGTTGTATTATAGTACAAAAGAAGGCATAAAAAAGACCTAACTTCCCCTTGACGGAAATTAGGTCTTTTGGTGCGGCAAACGGGACTTGAACCCGTACGTCGGTTGACACACGCCCCTCAAACGTGCCTGTCTGCCAATTCCAGCACTGCCGCATAGATCAAGCGTATGTAATTATAACAATTCAAACCTTCAAAGTCAAGACCGTTTTCCGACAAGAGCAAAAAATCGTTTAGAAACCTTTTTCCGGGGAAAGATAAAAAAGGAGAATCCTTACCGGTAAATTTGGGAGGCGATGTCATGGCCGGGAGAATGCTCGGCGCCTATCTCGGCCTTCTTGCCGCGTTTGCGCTGCTGTTCATCAGAACCGCGGCCCTTGCCTCCGACACCGCGCTCTCCGATGCGGCCGCCTATCAGAGCACAAAAACCGTGCTGCTTTCCTCCTCGCGGGGGCTCATTTACGACCGGAATCTCGAGCCGCTGGCCGGCCGGGAGAGCACAACCGCGGCCGTGGTCTTTCCCGGCGAGACGGCACCGACCCTTCTGGAGACGCTGCTCTCCGGCGACAGCCTGCTTGCGGCGATGCAGAGCAGGCTTCCCTTTCTTACGATGGAAAGGCTGCCGGAGGCGGAGGGCGTCTATTTCTTTGAGCGGCCGGTCCGCTATTCGGAGGATCAGACGGCCGTCCACCTGATCGGCTATCTGGACGGAGACGGCAGCGGCATCTACGGCGTTGAAAAGGCTTTTGACGCTCTGCTCTCCGATGCGGGGCCGTCCGTCTCCGTCACTTACAGCGCCGACGCCTACGGAAACCTGATCGGCACGCCCACCATCGAGGCCGAGTACGCGGACGGCGGAAAAGAGGCGGCCGTCGTGCTCACCATCGATACGGAGATCCAGCGGATCGCGGAGGCGGTGCTGAAGGAACATCTTAAAAAGGGCGCCGCGGTGGTTATGGATGTGCAGACCGGAGATCTGCTGGCCGCGGCCTCGGTGCCGGAATTTGACCCGGACGACCCGGCTGCCTCGTTCTCCAATGAAGACGCCCCGTTTCTCAACCGGGCGTTTTCCGCCTATGCGGTCGGCTCGACCTTCAAGCTGGCGGTCGCGGCCGCGGCGCTCGAGAGCGGAATTTCACCGGATTATAAAGTCTACTGCTCCGGCTCGGTCAATGTGGACGGGCAAGTTTTTCACTGCCACTGGACCACCGGCCACGGCGAGCTCGACATGGCGACCGCGATGAAATACTCCTGCAACCCCTACTTCATCACGCTGGCACAGGAGGTCGGCGGGGAAAAGATCCTTGAGATGGCGCGGAATCTCGGCTTCGGCTCGCCGTGCGACTTCTGGGATGGGCTCGGCGCGTCCGCCGGAACCCTGCCGACGGAAGAGGAGCTTCAAAATTCAACGGAGCTCGCGAGCTTCGCCTTCGGGCAGGGGAAGCTCTCCGCGACGCCGGTGCAGTTGGCCGTGCTGATCTCCGCGGTCGCGAACGGCGGAAAGGCCGTCACGCCTCGGTTCATCAAGGGAATTTACGCCGCCGACGGGAGTTACACCGAGACGGCCTCCTACGAGCCGAATCCGGTGATGAGCGCCGGTACCGCCGCGCTGCTGCGCGAGATGGCGATGGGCGTGCTCGAGGAGGAGGCCATCTCCGCCGCAATGCCGGAGACGGGCGGCGCGGGCGGAAAAACCGCCTCGGCCCAGACCGGGCAGTACGATGAAACCGGCGCGGAGATCATCGAGGCGTGGTTCATCGGCTATTTCCCGGCGGAGGAGCCGAAATACGCCGTCGTGGTTCTCGCGGAGGGCGCGGAATCGGGGACGGAGGACGCCGCGCCGCTCTTTAAAGAGATCGCCGACCGGATCGGCGCGCTCGGCGAAAAATAACCGCTTTTTGCGGGATTTTTTGACGGAACGGAAATTCGGAGTGAAATACTTGTTCTGCGGCGGGAAATATGGTATGATAATACTATCCTTGAGCAGAATTTGATAAGGGGGGCCGATGAATGAAACTTGCAGCAATGATCGGAATCATGAGGGCGTGCGTCGGCGCCTACGACCATTATCAGGATGAAAAAAATCTGCTCAGTGAAAAGCTGAGGAACACAAGCAGGAAACTGAAAGGTGGCAATTCTATGAAAACAATCGGTGTTATTGTCGGAATCGTCTCCCTGATTATCGCAGGTGCCGCCGCAGCGTATTTTCTTTCTAAGAAGTGCGGCCGCTGCTGTGGGGACGAGGATCTCTACGACGATTTCCCGGAAGAGGAGATCGCAACCGATACGGAGGAGCCTGCCGCTCCTAAAGAAGAGGGGACTCCCGCCGAGGAGACGCCCGCAGCGGAGGAAACCGCCGAATAAACCAGGCCAAACTCAACAAGTTGGCGCGGATATGCGTTTTGTCATGCGGCATACGGGTCCTGTGCGACAAATTACCGTGAACCATGTCAGGCGGGGAACCGAGCAGCATTAAGCGGTGGATTTGGGTGCCGCAGATTCATCTGTGTGCCGTATGACAAAGCGCAGGTCTGCGTCATTTTTATCGCCGAAAGGAGGCCCGGCATGTATCAGGCGCTGTACCGAAAATACCGCCCGCGCAGATTTGACGATGTGGCCGGGCAGGAACATATCACTTCCATTTTGACGCGCGAGGTCGCGGAGGGCACGTTCGCCCACGCCTACCTGTTCACCGGCAGCCGCGGCATCGGCAAGACCACCTGCGCGAAGATTCTCGCAAAAGCGGTCAACTGCCCGGAAATGCGGGACGGCGAGCCCTGCGGCGTCTGCCCGATTTGCCGCGGCATCGACGAAGGCTCGGTGCTCGACGTCGAGGAGATCGACGCCGCCACGAACCGCAACATCGACGACATCCGCAGCCTGCGCGACGAGGCGGGATTCACGCCCGTTTTGGCAAAGTACCGCGTCTACATCCTCGACGAGGCCCATATGCTGACCCGCGAGGCCGCAAACGCGCTCTTAAAAATTCTGGAGGAACCTCCGGAACATGTGATCTTCATTCTGGCCACCACCGAGCCACACAAGCTCCCGGCGACCATCGTCTCCCGGTGCCTGCGCTTCGATTTCAAGCGCCTCACCCCGCAGGCCATCGCCGAGCGCGTCGGCTACGTCTGCGGCGAGGAGGGCATGGAGATCGACGGCGAGGCGGCGCTCCTGATCGGCAAGCTCGCCGACGGCGGCATGCGCGACGCGCTCTCGCTGCTGGATGTCTGCCGCGCGGCGGGCGGGCGCATCACCGTCGATACGGTCACAAAATGCGCCGGGCTCTCCGGCCACGATCACCTGTTCGATCTGGCGGAGAAGGTGGCCGAAAAAGATGTTCCCGGTCTGCTTCGGTTGCTTGAGGAGATCTACGCCGGCTCCGCGGATGCCTCGCGGCTCTGCGACGAGCTGATCGGCCACTTCCGCAACCTGATGGTCGCTTCGGCCGTGCCGGAGGATTCCGCGGTGCTCAAGGTCTCGGCCGGCGAACAGCAGCGCCTGAGCGCGCAGGCAAAACGCCTGACGCCGCAGACGATTTTTTATGCGATCTCCGTTTTGCAGGATACGGCCGCGCGGATGGGCAAGACCGCCTCGAAGCGGCTGGAGCTGGAGCTTGCGCTGGTGAAACTGTGCAGCCCGGCCCTCTCCGATTCGCCGGAGGCCATGCTTGCGCGGATCGATCGGCTGGAGCGGGAGGTTGCCCTGCTGAAGGCGGGCGCTGCGGCGTCTCCGGATCCGCCGGAGGAAAAAAGCCGGAAGAAGCCCTCCAAACAGGCGGAACCGGCCTCGGATCCGCCGGAGACGGAAGAAAAGCCGGAAGCGGAAAAGGCGGACGGCCTGCCCGCGATGGCGAAAGCACCGGCGGCGGATACGCCGTGTCTCTTCTCCCTGTGGGAGGAGGTGCTTGCCAAGATTCAGGCCCGGAACCCGATGATCTTCTCATTCCTCGCCGAATCGGAGGCCTACATCTCCGGCAACACGGTGCTCATTGATGCAAAGAACGACACCTTTATCCCGTACATGCAGCGCAACGAGGACGCCCGCAGCATCATCAAGGATGCGATCACGGAGGTCAGCGGCCGCCGCTATGGGATTGGGCCGTATAAAAGACCGGAATCCGCAAAGCGGCGCAGCACCCCGCTCGACGAAGTGCTCAAACGCGCAGGCGACGCGGATATCCCGGTGACAGTCAGATAAGTATCAAAAAAAGGACGGACAGAGAGTATGAAAGCAAGAATGCCCGAAGGGTTCGGCGGCGGCGCTCCCTCCAATATGCAGGGGATGCTCAAGCAGGCGCAGAAAATGCAGGAGATGATGGCGGAGCTTCAGGAGGACCTGAACGCCCGCGAATACGACTTCACGGTCGGCGGCGGGATGGCGGCCATTAAAATCAACGGAAAGAAAGAGATCCTTTCCATCGAGCTCAAACCGGAGATTGTGGATCCGGAGGACATCGAGATGCTTCAGGATATTCTGGTCGCCGGCGTCAACGAGGCGGTTTCCGGCGTCGAAAAGACGAACGAGGAAGAGATGGCGAAGCTGACCGGCAACATGAAAGTGCCCGGCCTCGGTCTCTAAGCGATGGGATACAGTCTGCTGCCGCTGGCGAAGCTGACCGAGCATTTCGAGCGGCTTCCCGGCATAGGAAAAAAGAGCGCGCAGAGGCTGGCGTTCCACATCCTCCGCATGCCGGAGGAGGAGGCGCGCGACTTCGCCGACGCGATCCTTGAGGCGAGGGAAAAGATCGGTTACTGCAGGATCTGCCGGAATCTGACCGACGGCGACTGCTGCCCGATCTGCTCCGATCCGACGCGTGACGAGACAACAATCTGCGTCGTCGAGGATCCAAAAGATGTCATTGCTTTTGAGCGTACAAAGGAGTATCATGGGCTGTACCATGTTCTCGGAGGGCTGATTTCCCCGATGGACGGCATCGGCCCGGAGGCGCTCAGCATCAAGGAACTGATGGCGCGCCTCGGGGACGGCAAGGTCAAGGAAGTCATCATGGCCACGAACCCTACCGTCGAGGGTGAGGCGACTGCCATGTATCTTTCCCGGCTGCTCAAGCCGCTCGGCGTGCTCGTAACAAGGCTCGCCTACGGCATTCCGGTCGGCGGAAGCCTTGAATATGCCGACGAGGTGACGCTTTACCGCGCGCTCGAGGGCAGAAATACAATGTGAATTCCCGGAGGCAAAGAATGAATCTTCGCGGTCTGACGGACGGCAAAAATAGAAAACAGTTTTTTCGCTTTTGTTTGATCGGCGTGCTCAACACGGTGGTCGACTACGCCATATTCTCGGCCGTGAGCCTCTTCTCGGAGAACATCTATCTCGCCCAGACCTGCGGCTATGCGGCGGGCGTGCTCAACAGCTACACCCTCAACCGGAAATGGACGTTTGATACGCAGAAGAAATTCTTCTCCCCGGAATTCGTGAAGTTCATCGTGGTCAACCTGGTCTCCTACGCGGCCTCGCTCGGGGCGCTGTGGCTGCTTGCGGACGTGTGGGGGCTCAATAAATATTTCGCCAAGATCCTGCTGGTCGGCGTGACGCTTGTCATCAACTACGTGCTGAACCGGATCTGGGTCTTTGGCGGCAGCGGGGAAGGAGGGCCCGGCGTTGCAGAAAAACGAAATCAAGACGATCGCCCGCAATAAAAAGGCCTTCCACGACTACTTTGTGGATGAGACCTTCGAGGCGGGCGTCGAACTCTGCGGTACGGAGGTCAAGAGTATCCGCGCCGGCGGCGTCAACCTCAAGGACAGCTGGTGCGAAGTCAAAAACGGCGAGATCTTCGTCAACGGCATGCACATCAGCCCCTATGAGAAGGGCAATATCTTCAACCGGGATCCGATGCGCGCGCGCAGGCTCCTGATGCACCGGCGCGAAATCATCAAGCTGTTCGGGCTCATCCAGCAGCAGGGCATGGCGCTGATTCCGACGGAGCTGTATTTTAAAGGCTCAAGGGTCAAGATGGCGGTTTCGGTCTGCCGCGGCAAGAAGCTCTACGACAAACGCGAGGATCTCGCGGAGCGGGCGGCCAAAAGAGACATCGAAAGGAGCATGAAGGAACAGAGAGTATAATCCATACTCCCGTACCTTTTGCCAGATATGGGGGCGTAAAGGTTTCGACGGGGATTCTGAAGTTTGGATAGCGGGCAGAGGCGCCTACCCTCTATAAAATGGGCAAAAACAACAAACGCTAACGATAATTTAGCTTACGCGGCCTAAATAGGCCGCCGTCCGTCCCATGAGTACCGCGGCCTGGGAACGGGCGTGACTTAGCGGTGAACGTTGCAGGGAGGTTCCTCCGGCCCTGTGATGTATTAGGGGGATACTGAACCGGTAAGCCTGCCTGTCGGCGTGCCGGGGAGGGAATGCAAACGACAGGATGCGCCCGGAGAAGTTCTTATGGATGGATTTTCGGACGGGGGTTCGACTCCCCCCGCCTCCACCACAAAAAAAGCAGAGAACCGCACAACAATGCGATTCCCTGCTTTTTTTATCACCGGCACCAAGAGCGACACCATATTTTGATATTGCGCGTTCACAACCTCGGCGATCTCCGGTTTTTTCTTTTTGCCCGATGGCCAGAGTATGGCCGACTATTTTCAAAAATATCGAAATAGCTATTGACTTATTTATGCCGGTCTGCTACTATCTATTTAGAAAAAAATAAAAATAGAATGCGAGGGGTGCGGTTTGGGATTTCCTGAAACATTCAAATCTCTCTCCGACCCGGTACGGCGGGAGATTCTGGTTATGCTGCGCGCGGGCAAGCTGTCCGCCGGCGAAATCGCGGGGGCCTTCGAGATATCCGGCGCAACGATTTCCTACCATTTATCCCAGCTGAAAAAAGCGGGGCTTATCACGGAGAGCAAATATAAAAACTTTATTTATTACGAACTGAACGCTTCTGTCTTTGAAGAAATCATGCTGTGGATCTCACAGTTCGGAGGAAAAGAAAATGAAAAATAAAGCGGCCGTCATTTCCACAGGATTATGTCTTTTGCCGATCGCCCTATCGGTGTTGCTCTATAACGATCTGCCGGATCAGATTGCCGTTCATTTCGACAATGCCGGAACCCCCGACAACTATTTGCCGAAGGCTCTCGCGGCATTCGGACTGCCGCTGTTGTTGGCCGTCATAAATTTGTATTCGCATTTTCGCGTGACGGCAGACCCGAAAGTAAAAAATTCCGCCGCTTCGCTGCGAATGCTTGCCAAATGGCTCGTCCCCGTCGCTTCGCTGATAATCATGCCGATCACGTTGTTTACGGCGATTGGAAAACAAGTGCCGGTGGTCATGATTGTCACCGCCATGGCGGGCCTTGCGGTTGCGATAAGCGGAAACTATCTGCCGAAATGCAAAAGGAACTACACGATCGGCATCAAGCTGCCATGGACGCTCGACAACGAAGAAAATTGGAACCACACACACAGATTCTCGGGATTTGTCTGGGCCGCCGGCGGTATTTTGATCATCATCGGCGCGTTTCTGGAGATCCCGTACCTGACGATCGCCGTCGCCGCCTGCCTGATCGTCATGCCGGTCGGATATTCCTACCTCTTTTCTCTTCATCACGGGGATGAAAGCCACGAAAAATGAGAAACCGGCGGGATTCGAAGCGCAGGCTGCGCCGCCGCGATTTTGCCACCCGCACCGCCGCGCATGAACCCCGCGTATTTACAGCAACAAAAAACGGGCCGATTAAATATCGGTCCGTTTTTATCTGTGGGTCTCTTTTTTATGGAAAAGGACGGCGTAAGGCCCCGTCAGCCTTCGGCAGTTCCCGTGACGGTATTGGCGAGATACTTCCAGGAGCCGTCGGGCTGAAGCTGGATGGTCGTCGTGCAGCTCCACTGAAATTCATTGGTGGTTCCGATATACCAGCTGCTGTCCAGCTCGAGGAGATCGCCCTCCAGCCGCACGCCGGTCACTTCGCCGACCTTGTCGAACCCGCCAAATCCGCCGGGGAAAAAGTAGGTGCCGTTGTCCGCGTCGTACTTTTCTCCCGCCGCGGCGCGGATGTCGTCGGCGCCGAGGTTAAAGTACCGCCCGATGGTCCCCTCCACAAGATCGGCCGGGAAATAGAAATTTTCCGAAGCGGCATGAAGCGCATCCAGCCACCCGGTGCGGTCGCCGTCATGCGCGCGCTGATAATCGAGGCTCCAGCAGCTGTTAAACATGAGTTCCAGCGCCGACTCGTCGGTGATCTCCGGGCAGCCGTCCGCAAAGTCGTAACGCTGAGGGCTGTAAAAAGTCCACGCGGCGAGGTAGGTGTCGTAGCAGTCCTGGGCGTCGAGCGAGATCGCGGCATCCGAAACGTTTTCGGACGGCGCGCTTTCGGCGGCGGAGGACGGAACCTCTGAGCTTTGAGCGGTCTCGCTTGAGGCCGAAGCCGTCTCGCTTGAGGAAGAAGGAGCCGCGGTGCCGCACGCAGAAAGCAAGGCGGCGGTCAGAACTGCGGCCAGTGCGAGGAAAAGTGCTTTCAAACCTGTGGAACTTCTGAGGCCGTCGTTGCCGGCCGTGCGTCTTTCCATCATCATGACCCTCCCAAAAATCAGTTGTGGAATCTACCCTCAAGATACAGGAATCCGTCCCAAAATGCAAGATGCCGCCGAAAGAATCTTATGGTATCTATTGGAACTCCCGGCGCCCGCTGCCCGGCGGCATGGTTTATATGATTATGGCCTCCCTTGATACTTATGGCGGCGGTGTGAAGGAGACCTGCTTCGGTGCCGCGTCGTTCTTTTGCGGATGCGGAGAAAATGGAATTGAGCGCCTCCGCGCCGGAGGGCCTTCAGGAATACAAAACGGGAGGCCCCGAAAGACCGCCGGGAAGCGTATCGGCGATTGTGCCGTAAAAAAGCGCCGCAACGGCGGACGGAGAATCCGATCGGGCAAATTTCCGGAGAGGCTGCCGCCTATAAACCAAAGCCCGGAGGCCCGGCAGTCAGGCCCGATTCCAGCGGCCCGGCAGGAAAGCCAGGTTCCGGCAGAGAGCTTGATTCCGCCGAATCGATCTTTGCCGTGACCTTTGGGCTTTGCCCTTTCGTTTCTATGCTTTTTCTGGTATACTTTGTTCGGAATATTTCCATTTATGGATGGAGCGATGGATTTATGAAAAAATTTCTTACGGGGCTGACGGTTATTGCCGTATTGTCTTCGGCGTTTTCCGCCTGCGTTGGGGTATTTTTTACGGACGCCGGAACGGAAAGAACCGTTGAAAATATATACGGACAGCAGGTTGTACTATATGGCAACGGCATTTACGCCGACAATTCCCTGATGAAGGCCGGAGCGACAAAGGGAATGGACCTCGTCGTTCTTCTTGCCGGGCTGATGCTTCTCGCCGTAATCCTGTTCTTCCGCGATAAAAAAGCGGGGATGCTTCTTCAAACCGGGCTGCTGTCCATCATTCTGTATGCGTCCGTCTGCCTGATTATGGGCGTGACGATGAACCGATTATTTCTTCTGTATGTGCTGCAGTTCGGGAGCTCCCTGTTCGCTTTTCTTTTGTCTTTACAAGCCGTTGCGGCGGAGGAGGTCTATCAGGAAAGCCTGTATGCAAAGCATCTGGTCGGAACGGGGGTATTTCTGATCGCCGGGGGCTGTTCCACCTTTATATGGCTGACCTTTCTTCTGCCCGTTGTGATCACGGGGCAGCCGATGGAAACCATCGAAATCTATACGACGGAGCCCGCCTTTGCGCTCGATTTGGCCATAGTCCTGCCTTCCGCGCTGTATAGCGGCATTATGCTGTTAAAAAAAGAGAAAATCGGCTATAAGATGGCTCCCGTTCTGCTCACGCTGCTGACCGGCGTCGGCGTTTGCGTGATTTTTCAGACGATTTTTCAAAGGTCGCTGGGCGTGGTTCTCTCCGTCGGCCAGATGATCGGTCTGGTTGCCTCGTTTGTCGTCCTCGGCGCGATCGCCGCGGTGCTGGATCTCCGCCTGCTGAAATACGCCAAACAGACCTCATGATCCCGTGATTTTCTATTTTTCGGATGAATTTGCCTGCTCCCGGATTGTCGGGAAGCAGGCTTTTTTCTTCAAAAAGATTTTATGCGGGGGGGGGGAAGATAAAGCAGCCCGATAAATCGGAACGGCGGGATTTTCCATTTTTTTGTTCCGGGCTTGTTATTTTTTCAATGTCATTATAAAATGAGAAAGGAAAGAAAAATCCGGCATTCCAAAAGTAAAAAACATACGGCTGAAAACAGAAGGCCCTCCGCCGGGTCACGGATATGGCGGGGGGTTCGGCGTCCGTAAAAGGGGCTGCCCGACCGCGGCTCCGGAAAACCGAAGAAAAAGAGAGAAGGGTGACGAAATGAAACAGCAGATCCTTGCTCAAATCGCAGACAAACTTTCCGCTCTGGGAATTTCCGCCCAGTATGGTGCAGGCGCCGATATCTCGATCCGTACGAATTTTTTTGATGCCGGCTGGGGAACGGGATCAAAAAAGATCGACTATGAGGCGTCGGTTTTTCTCGACGAGCAGAAGCAGACGGCCTTCATGTATGAAAAGACGACGGAGACGGGCCGGGGCCTCAGCTTCGGCAGCGACGAGGAGACCTCCTTTCAGTCCGGGAAGACGCTGTTCCGCAAGGTCAAGGGCGTGCGGTACGGGCCGGATGGGCAAAGCGTGGAATACGATCTTGATCTCGGCGCGATTCCCTCGGCCGTCAAAGAGACCGCGAAGCGGTTCGGCTGGAGCTTCAAGACGGTTCTGAAAAAAGAAAAGGCAATGTACCCCGCCGGATATGTGCCGGCCGTTCCCTTCGCGTCTGCTCCGGCCACGCCGGCTCCAGCTGCTCCGGCGGCTGCCCGGGCCATACCCGAGACGCCTGCCGTGCCGACATGGGCTTCGGTTCCGGCCGCGGCTCCGGCTGTGGTATCTGCGGCCGCAACGTCTGATGCCGGTGAAAAGCGGACCTTCTGCACCAACTGCGGCGCGCCGCTCGCTCCGGGAGCCGCTTTCTGCACCGTCTGCGGTACGCCGGTCAAACCCGCCTCCGGGGCCGGTTCGCCGGTAAAATCCGCGTTTGAAACCGGCGTTCCTGCCGTTTCGGAGGATGCTCATGCCGTTTCGACAGACTCTCCTGTTCCGGCAAGCGGATATGGCGCACCTGCCGCTTCCTGGCAAGCTCCTGCTCCGGCTTACGGACAGGCGGCTCCGGGTGCGCCCGTACGGAAAAAACGGCGCGGGATCTGGCAGCTGGTCACGCTCGGCGTGCTCGCGGTACTCTTCGCAGCAGTTTATGCGCTGGCCGGGGTGAGCTTTTTCGGCTGGCTGCTTTTCCTGATCGTGATTGCCCTCAACGGATTCTTCCTTTTCCGCCTAAAGGGTGGAAAAACCGTGGCCGGAATTGCGCTGCTGGCCGTCTCGGCGGTGGTGCTGTTTCTCGGGCTGGCTTTCGCGGCCGGCCCTTCCGACGATCATCCGGAGCAGACGGGCGGCATCAATGCGGAAGATACGCTGGATGCCGCTGCGGGGACTGCCGGAGACATCGCGTTTTCCAAGACCTATCCGCTGGACGGCGGCGGCAGCCTTCTTGCCGAGATCACGACGGACGGCGGAAAATACGACGTTGCCCTGACGCTGACGATACCGAACTCGATCCTGCCGGAGGATTTCCTGCTGAGCGGCGAAGGCAATTTTTTTGAGTATGAGGGTTTTACCCTTCAGGACATGGAGTTTCTCGAAGCGTTTTTATGCGATTCGGAGGGAGACACCTTCTATTCCGCCAGCGCAATCGGCCCGACTTACGTGGAAAACGGGCTGGCCGAGGAATCCTCGACCTATTTGACGATAAGGGGGCGCACGGCGGAGGAATTCCGGGCGTTCGCCGAAACCTATGATATGTTTAAAGTCTTCCGTTACAGGGCCATGGAGGTAGGCATCCGGGACTTTCAGACCACGGAGGAGAACGGGTATGCGGGCTATTCCTACGGTTACAACTCCGAGCTGGCCTACAACCTTCACCCGGCGCTTTTGGAAATCGCGGTCCCGTGGGATGATTTTTTTGCGGAAGCCGGCATTTCGTAAGCTTCAGCCGCAACGGGTCGTCCTCTCCGGACAAAGGGGATTTTTCATCCTTCGGAATCCGGAGGCGGCCTCGGCGGCGCACATCCCCTGCGCAAGGGATTCTTTTTCATGGGGAAGAACATCCCGGAAAGGCGGTTACAGATGAGACGAAAAGACAGAGAGATCACCGAGGCGGACAGAGTCGACGAGGTCGTCCGCTCGTGCGACTGCTGCCGGGTGGGATTTGCGGACGAGGGAGCGGCCTATATCGTACCCCTCAATTTCGGCTTTTCCGCGGCCGGCGGCGAGCGGATTTTCTACTTTCACGGCGCGGCGGAGGGCAAAAAGATGGATCTGATCCGAAAAAACCCGGGAGTCGGGTTTGAGCTGGATACCGGGCATGGGCTCTCCCTCTCCGAAAAAGGCTGCGGGTGTTCCTTCCGGTTTCAGAGCGTGATCGGCAGGGGAAAGGCCGCGGTCGTGGAGGATCCGGACGAAAAGCTCGCGGCGCTGCGGATTCTTATGGAGCATTACAGCGGCAGAACGGACTGGAGCTTCGACGAAAACGTCCTTCGCCATACCGCCGTCTGGAAGCTCACCGTGGAGGAGATCTCCTGTAAGGAACACGACTGACGGATGATTTTTCCGTATCTCCGCTGCCATGCGGACGTATCTCAGGGAAAGAAAAGGCGGCCCGAAACATCCTGCCGGTTTCTCCCGAAAGCGGCACATGCAGCCGTCTTTCGTGGCGGGCGCAAACAGGGAGACGAGTCCGCGCCAATCCATGATTACGGTCCGCCGAGGGCCGGAGCTGAGGTTTATGATGAAAAAAGTAAAAATTACCGTGCTCAAAAAAGAATTCGACTCCGCGCTCGCGGAGGAATACCTGACGGACGGCGAGGCGGCCGGCGCCTGCCCGCTTCTGAATGTGGGCGACGAATTTCTCTATGAGGGCGGTGCGGAGATGCCGGCGGGATTCTGCCCGTGGGCGTGGATCGATATCTATCATGGGGTGAGCGCGCTGTCTGCGGGGGCCTCATTTGCGCCGTGGAACAACCGGGACGGGGAGCAGATCCTCTGCTGCACCGACGGCATCCGCCCAGTCGTCTTCCGCGTGGAAGCGCTTGACGAATAGACAGGTCCGAGGCCGGATACGGCAATCGGTTGGTCGTTTGAGAAGGGGGAAGAAACATGAAACGGTTTTTCTTGTTATTGATGGCGGCGGCGGTTCTCGCGGCCCTCTCCGGCTGCAGCGGCTCTCCGGAAACGGATTCGGGGGTGGGCCTCTCCGAAGAAAGCACCGTCCCGGATGCGGAGACCACGGCGGAACTGACGCAGGTGCTCGACGATTTCCGCGTCTATTACGGCGGCTTTTACGAAAAGGCCGCGGCTTCCTCCGACGAGGAATTTTACGGAGGCCCCGGGCTCTTACTTGTTACGCGGGATGACGAGGCCGATACGGTAGAGTTTCTGGAGGAACAGGCGCAGGAATCCGGGGACGGGGAGCTGCCCTCCCTCTGCGGCGAGCTGGCCGCAACGTATGAGGAGATTCACGACTTTCCCGCCGATACCAAGCAGGAGGAATATGTCGATTTCTGTGCGCGTCTCTACGCCCAGATGGAGCGGCTCGCCGGCTATCTCGACGAGATCATGCCGGAGGGAGTGCTGCCCATGCCGGAATTGGAGCCCGTATCCGCCGTGGAATCCGCTGCGGAGCCGGCTTTGGAATCCGCAAACGCTTCGGCGGCCGGCTCCGGGGAGACCATCCCCAACAGCCGCTGGGATTCCGACGACGGCTACACGCTGATCTTTTATCATGGGCAGGTCTATCTCGGCACGACGTTTGAGAGCGACGAGACCATCCTATCGGAAGGTCAGGCCGCGACCTACGAGATTCAGGACGGCGCCATCCGTTTTCAGGCGGTGAGCGATCCGCGCACGGCCGTCTTCAGCTACGACGGCAGTACGATGACGGATACAAACGGCGAGATGTTTGAGTACGGTTCCACGTTTACGGAAAGTTATGGCCTCACCTGAAGAGACAGGCGCCCGGAGACGATTCGGGCGCTTTTTGTCGGTTTTGTGAGGAACGGAGGAAAAGATCGGAAATCCCAAAATAAAAAATTTGCAGCTTTTTGATTGTGGAATTTCAGTTTGAAAAACCCGAAAGAAAGAAATTTCCTGCGCTTTCTGCCGAAAAACGGAGCCAAAGGAAGGCTGTGGAAGCTGCTCTATCCAAAATCCCCCGATTTTTTACCATGGCAGATATTGCATTTGAAGCGCCGGGAAAAAGATGCTATGCTGACAGCAGCATTCGCGATGCAATCTTTTTTACGGGAGGTATAACATGTTCTGCTTTGGAAATTATTGCTCTAACGGAAATTGTGCCGATCTTTGGCAGCTTCTTTGCTCCTACCTTGGTCGTTGCTGCGGCGGCTGCTAAAAGAACAAACATCCCATCCGTCCAATGACGGAATAAAAAACAACCGGCTGGTCTGAATCAGGTCAGCCGGTTGCTGTTCATCATCCGAAATTTGAACCACGGGCCTGTGCTTCCCGGACCGAAAGGCCCGGCTCCCTTTAACCGGAGACGGCGCAGTTCCATCGGAAAGGAAGGATACTTACGATGAAGAAAATTCTGGCTGCGTTTATCGCGCTGTTTTTGCTTCTGGCCAGTGTGATCCCGGCGATGGCGGCGACAGGCACCACCTATACCGTCGTGTCGGGCGACACCATGTGGAAGATCGCGGTGAAATATCAGGTGGGCTGCAGCGAGCTGATCGCCGCAAATACACAGATTAAAAATGCCAACCTGATCTACCCCGGCAATGTGCTGACGATTCCGGGCACCGATACGGCGGTGCGCGCCTACGAAAAAGAGGTCATCCGCCTCGTCAACGAGATCCGCGTTGAAAACGGGCTGAGTGCGCTGACCGAGAACTGGGAGCTTTCCCGCGTGGCCCGTTATAAGTCTCAGGATATGCATGATCTTGGATATTTCTCTCATACGAGCCCGACCTACGGCTCGCCGTTTGAGATGATGAAGGCGTTCGGCCTCACTTACCGGAGTGCCGGCGAGAATATCGCCATGGGCTATGCGACGCCGCAGGCGGTCGTCGACGCCTGGATGAACTCCGCAGGCCACCGCGCGAATATCCTCAACGCCTCCTATACGCAGATCGGCGTCGGATATGTCGCCGACGGCAACTACTGGACCCAGCAGTTTATCGGCTAAATTAAAACGGCATGAGCATCGGAATTCTTTTCCGGGAGAGATTTTCTTTCCCATGATTCCGGCGCGCCGCCGCTTTCGGGGAAGCATGCCCCGCTTGCTTTGAAAAATCCATGGAGAGGGAAGCCCGCATCGGATAACGGGAGGACTTCGCCGGATAAAAAAAGCCAAGACAGCGGAAGAATCCGCCGTCTCGGCTTTTTCTTTTTCATGTATTCAAGGCAGGCCCGAAGCGCGCTTTCCCGCCTTGAGGGAAAAGGGTATCTGCCGCTTGGGAATGCGGGCTCTTACAGGGCCTCGTACTGCGTGCGGATGGCCCGCAGGAACTCGGCGGTATCCACACAGCGGACGTCGTCCCCCTCGCTGATCTCCGCGAGGTCCTTCGTCATGATGCCGCTCTCAATCGTGGCAAGCGCGGCCGCTTCGAGCTTTTTGGCAAATGCGCAAAGCGCCTCGTTGCCGTCGAGCTCGCCCCGCTTATTGAGCGCGCCCGTCCACGCAAAGATCGTGGCGATGGGGTTCGTCGAGGTGCTCTCGCCCTGAAGGTAGCGGTGGTAGTGGCGCGTAACGGTGCCGTGCGCGGCCTCGTACTCAAAATTGCCGTCGGGGCTTACAAGGCAGCTCGTCATCATCGCCAGCGACCCGAAAGCGGTGGAGACCATGTCGCTCATCACGTCGCCGTCGTAGTTCTTGAGCGCCCAGACGAAGCCTCCCTCGCTGCGGACCACGCGCGCCACGGCATCGTCGATCAGGGTATAGAAATAGGTGATGCCGGCCTTCTCAAATTTCTCTTTATATTCTTCCTCATAGATTTTCTGGAAGAGGAGTTTGAAGGTCTGGTCGTACTGCTTGGAAATGGTATCCTTGGTCGAGAACCAGAGATCCTGACAAACCGAGAGGGCGTATTCGCAGCAGGCACGCGCGAAGGAGCAGATCGAGCTGTCCTTGTTGTAGGTGCCCTGAAGAACGCCGGGGCATTCGTAGTCATAGATCGTCTGCCGCACTTCGGGGCCCCCGTCCGCGGGCGTGAAGAGCAGCTCCGCCTTTCCGGGGCCGGGAACGCGGTATTCGGTCGCCTTATAGACGTCGGCATAGGCGTGGCGGGCCACGGTGATGGGCTTCGTCCAAGTGCGGATATAGGGCTTGATCCGGCTCGTGAGGATGGCGGCGCGGAAAACGGTTCCATCGAGTGCGGCGCGGATCGTGCCGTTGGGGCTCGGCCACATCTTCTTGAGGCCGAATTCCTCCACGCGCTGGGCGTTGGGCGTGATGGTCGCGCACTTGACGCCGACGTGGTATTCCTTGATGGCCTCGGCCGCAGCCACGGTTATTTGATCATCGGTCTCATCCCGTTTCTGGATGCCGAGGTCGTAATATTCGGTATTGAGCGCCACATAAGGCTCAAGCAGTTCTTCCTTGATCATTTTCCAGATCACACGGGTCATCTCGTCCCCGTCGATCTCCACAATCGGGTTCATCCGGATCTTCTCCATGTTTGCGGTTCCTTCCTTGTCTGTTATTCTGAGGGATGCGGGCGTTTTTCCGTCAGAGCGGAACAATACGATTCGTTATTTCGATTCTTTTTTCTGCAAAGCGTAAAAATTCATCAGGCAGCCGTCGAGCAGGATCTGACGCTCGTCGTCCGTCAGCGCGGCGATGTGCAGCGTAATGGGTATGCGGTTTCCCGATACGGCAGAACGGACGAACAATACGGTTCGTTATTTTGATTCTTTTTTCTGCGAAGCGTAAAAATTCATCAGGCAGCCGTCGAGCAAGATCTGACGCTCGTCGTCCGTCAGCGCGGCGATGTGCAGCGTAATGGGTACGGTCTTTTCCGACGTGACGATCACGGCCGGGAATTCCGCGGCGCCCGCGGCGAGCAGACTCCGCACGCCGGGAACAAACAGAAAATCGCCCGGCTGATAGTCAAAGGACACGTCCTTTTCGATGATGAAGGGCAGCATGCCCCAGTTGATGCAGTTGGAGCGGTAACGCTTGGTGGCGTATTCGTAGCAGAGATTGGCGCAGCCTCCGAGCACTTTCTGACAGGAGGCGGCCTGTTCCCTTGCGGAGCCGTCGCCCGGCTTTGTGCAGAAGATGGCGGAGCCGAACTGCGTCTTTTCGAGCAGATCGGGGTCCGCGCCGGCGCGCTTGAGCACGTTCCGCAGATCCTCCGGCGCATGGCCGGAGGCGCGGGCGGCCTCCTTCTCCCGGATTGCCTTGGCCCGGCCCACATAGGCGGGGTCGCGGCGGGAGAGCGTGAATTCGGCGAGCCGGAGCGGGTTGGAGCGGTAGCTGGAGGTCTCGCCGGAGGGGATCAGCTCGTCGGTCGTCGTAACCTCGTCGTGGATGACGCTCGCAAGCTCGATCAGCAGGTTTTCGCCGAGCGACGGGAATTTCGGCCATTCCGCGATGTTGGGGCCGTATTTAAGCTCCGTCTCCGGATGAGGATTTCCCCAGCCGAAGTAGACCCGTTTCTGATATACGCCGGAATCGAAGGAGAGCGCGTGCGGGGCGGGCGGCGTATAGTCCACCTCCGCGGCGGAGGTGAGCATGCCGTGGTTCCGGGCGGTGGCGGCGATGCTGCGGGCGTCCATCAGCATGACGGCGGCAAGCTGGCCCTCGCCGGGCTTGGAGCCCTCGCGGTTCGGAAAGTTCCGGGTGGTGTGGCGGATGGAAAGGCCATTGTTGGCCGGTACGTCTCCGGCGCCGAAACACGGCCCGCAGAAGCAGGATTTAAAGAGCGCGCCGCTTTCAAGGAGCCGCTGCTGGATGCCGTCCTTGAGCAGCTCCAGATTGACCGGCATGCTGGAGGGATAGACGGAGAGCGAAAAACCGCCGTCGCCAGTGCTTTGGCCTTCGAGAATGGCGGCGGCCTCGACGATGTTGTCGTACATGCCGCCGGAGCAGCCCGCGATCTCACCCTGGTCGACCCAGAGACGGCCGTCCCGGATTTTTTCCGTCAGATGAAGAGCGGCCTTTTTGCCGAGCTGCTCCTCCGCGCGCTTCTCTACGGCGCGCAGAATGTCGCCGGGATTCTCAATCAGCTCCCGGAGCGTCACGGCCTCGGAGGGATGGAACGGCAGGGCCGCCATCGGCTCGATCGTAGAGAGGTCGATTTCAATCATGGCGTCGTAGTAGGCGCCCTCCACGGGAGAAAGAGGGCGATACTCCCCGGCGCGTCCGTGGACGGAGAGATACTCCTCCACGGCGCCGTCGGTCGCCCAGATCGAGCTTAAACAGGCGGTCTCCGTCGTCATCACGTCGATGCCGATGCGAAAATCCATCGGCAGCTTCGCAACGCCCGGGCCTGCGAATTCGAGGATGCGGTTTTTCGCAAAGCCGTTTTTATAGACGGCGCCGCATAGGGCGACGGCCACATCCTGCGGCCCGACCCCGTGGCCCGGTGCGCCCGTCAGATAGACGAGCACCACCTGCGGTGCGGATACGTCATAGGTATTTTCCAAAAGCTGTTTAACGAGCTCAGGGCCGCCCTCGCCGACGCCGAGCGTGCCCAGCGCGCCGAAGCGGGTGTGGCTGTCGGAGCCGAGGATCATCTTTCCACAGCCGGCGAGCATTTCGCGGGCGTACTGGTGGATGACCGCAAGGTTCGCCGGCACATAGATGCCGCCGAATTTCTGCGCCGCCGAGAGGCCGAAGACATGGTCGTCCTCATTGATCGTGCCGCCCACCGCACAGAGGCTGTTGTGGCAGTTCGTCAGCACATAAGGGAGGGGAAAATGCGTGAGTCCGCTCGCCTTGGCGGTCTGGATGATGCCCACATAGGTGATGTCGTGGGAGATCAGGCTGTCGAAGCGGATCCGCAGGGTATCCCCACCACCGGAGCGGTCGTGCCCGCGCAGAATGGAATAGGCGATGGTCTTTTCCCGTGCGGGAAGATCCGCTGCGGGAGCCTCGGCCGTAGCGGCTGTGGCCGTAGCGGCTTCGGCCGGCGCCCCGTTTCGCCAATATACGCCTTTATCGTGTAATGTGATCATATCGCCCTCCGAAGATCTGTAAAAATTGCGTTTGCTTTCGTCCTTGTTTTATGATTGGCCGCCGCCACAGGCAAGCGCCGCGGGCGGGCCATTCAAATCATCGTCATATGGCTGACTTTCGGTTCCTGCGGCTATTTTACCATAGGTTCCGCCGGATGAACAGCCGAACTTTCGCCCGGCGTTTTCCAATAAATAAAACGACGGCAGAACGGCCGCCTTATAAGTATTATACCATATGAATCTTAACTGGCAAGAGAAATGCACCTATCGGGCGCGGAATTTTCACATTGTTGGGGAAAAGAAAGAAAAGGTGGGGATATTTGTGTAAATTTGCAAAAATAAAAATGGGACTTGCAAAATTCATGGATATCAGGTACAATAGCAATCAATTCCAGAAATGGGAGCACAAAAATAAAATGACTGGAGGGCGCGTTACCATGATATACGACACGGACTTGCCGGTGGCCTATGCTGCAAAAGTTGCCGACAGTGTGCGCGAGGAGTACACAATAGACAAGAAACTGGTCACCGAGGAGGGTGTCAAGCGCGGCCTTCGGAATGCCGACGGCACAGGCGTGCTGGCGGGCATCACCCGGATCGGCAGCGTGATGGGCTACTATGTGGAAGACGAGATGCGCGTGCCGATGGAGGGCAAACTCTATTACCGCGGCATCGACGTGGAAGATATTGTGGCCTCCAACCGGAAAAACAACATCTTTGGATATGAAGAGGTGGCCTACCTGCTGCTGATGGGCAAGCTGCCGACCGCTCAGGAAATTCAGGATTTCGACGAGGTGCTCTCCAAGGCGCGCGTCCTTCCGGAAAATTTCACCGAGGATATCATCATGCGGGCGCCCAGCGCCAACATCATGAATAAACTTGCGAGCTGCGTGCTGGCCCTTTACAGCTACGACCCCAACCCGGAGGACAATTCGCTGGAAAATATGCTCCGCACCTCCATCGAGCTGATCGGGCGCCTGCCGGTGCTCGTCGCCAACTCCTATGCGGTGATGCGTCATCATTATCAGGAAAAATCCCTTTACATCCACCAGCCCAAGGAGAATCTCTCGCTTGCGGAGAACTTCCTGCGCATGGTTCGCCCGGATAAACAGTATACCGACGAGGAAGCAAAGCTCCTCGATACGATGCTGGTGCTCCACGCCGAGCACGGCGGCGGCAACAACTCCGCCTTCGTCTGCCGGGCGCTCTCGAGCTCCGGAACGGATACATACAGCGCGATCGCGGGCGCCCTCGGCTCGCTCAAAGGGCCTCTGCACGGCGGCGCCAACGCAAAGGTCATCGAGATGTTCCATTACATCAAGGAGAACGTATCCGATCCCACTGATGACGGCATGATGCGGGATTATCTCGGCAAAATTCTCGACGGCGAGGCGGGCGACCGTTCCGGTAAGATCTTCGGCATCGGCCATGCGGTCTATACGGTCTCCGACCCAAGAGCGAAGCTCATCAAGAAATTTGCGCGCGAGGTGGCGGAGAAAAAGGGCATCGACACCCACGACCTCGACATCATGGAGACCGTGGAGCGCGTCGCGGTGCCGCTCATCATGGAGCGCAAGAATCAGGAGATCCCGATGTGCGCCAATGTGGATCTCTATTCCGGCCTTGTCTACGGCATCCTTGGCATTCCGCAGGAGCTCTATACGCCGCTGTTTGCGGTCTCCCGCATCTCCGGCTGGTGCGCCAACCGGATCGAGGAGGTCATGACGGGCGGCAGGATCATGCGCCCGGCCTACCGCGCCTATGTGAAGCGGATCCCCTATGTGGAGATGGACGAGCGGGAATAAACAAGAAGAAAAAATTCGCCCGGGATGGAGAACATCCCGGGCATTTTTATATGGTGCCGGAGAGGCCGGCCGCTTCCGGATTTCCGGTAAAACAATCCGCCGAAAAAGCGTGCCGGTTATGTTTGCGGGTTCTCCGACTCCTTTTTGGAGGTTGCGGATTTCACCTGTTCGCCGGAAAAGAAATCAAAAATGACGCCCGCATCCTCACTCCGGGATGCGGGCGCAGTCCTTGTTTTTTTAAAAAATGGTTCAGATGATTTTGGCCGGAACGGGGCCGTCTTTTTCTTCGTAGTTCCAGCGGATGCAGACCGGGTTTTTCTGAAATTTCCCGCAGCCGGGCTTGCCTTCCTGAGGCTTTGGGCTCCCGCCCTCGGCTTCCAGCAGTTCCTTGACCGCCTCCCGGATCGCTTCTTCACGGACAGAATCTGACACGGCAATTCTCCTTTCCCTGTGCTTTTCCTCCCGCGACTTTATTGTATCGCCTCCCGGAATCTTTGCAAGGAAAACGGCCGCATCCGGCAAATTCAGAAAGAAATCCGGCAGAAACGGAATAATGCAACCGCTTTGAGCATGCTCAAAATGGACCTGGCGCCCGGCAGCCAAAAGGGAACCGCCGGTATCCGCCGCGTCACGATTTCGGCACAAGGGCTTTATCAATAAAGACCGCCGGAGGGCCCATCGGGCTTCCCAGCGGTTCTTTTTATCATGGAAAATAGAGAAAAAAGGTGCCGGGCAGCCGCTCTTCAAAGCAGCTGTCCGGCACATCATTTTAAGAAATTATAAAGGTCAGACGTATGCGCGGCGGCCGAAGTAGTCGCCGACCGTCTTGTAGATCAGCTGCTGGCCCTCCCGGTTGGGATGAATGCCGTCCGAGCAGAGCAGATCCGACGGGTTGCGCCGCATCAGGAACGGCGTGCGGATGTCGATGAGCGGCAGATTCCATTTGAGCGCGATATCGGAGACCTGCTGGCTGAACATCTCCTGCCCGAAATAGATGCCCTTGACGGAGCCGCCGAGCCATTTGAGGATATTCTCCTTATTGAGTCCTTTCCCGATGAAGGCGAAATACCGTTCAGGATCGATCGGCGGCAGGTTGAGCAGAAAGACCTGCGAGACCTGTTTTTTAAGGAAAGAGATCAGGGAATCAAAGGTGGAGGCGAATGCCGACAAGGGCGTGTTGGGGTCATGGGCGACATCCGGGTTTTCGGCGATCTCGGGCCAGCGAAAATCGGAGTCGTTTCCGCCGTAGGCGACGAAGACCTCGCTGTCCTTCAGCGTCTCGGCGTTCTTCTGCGCGATCTGAAGGCCCTTGGGCAGCGTGCAGCCGAAGCGGGAGAGATTGACGATATCGAGGCCCGTGGTCTCCTTGAAAAGATCCACGCAGCCGTAGCCGGAATTCGTATAGCGGTTCCGCTCTTCGCTCCAGACGACTCCCTTGGCGATGGAGTCGCCGAGTACGCAGAATTTCTGCTCCGTGCGGGGCTCAAAATCCGCAGCCGGGGCGGCCTCTTTTTCAAAATCTCCCTCTTCCTCATGGGAGACGACGGCCGGATGCCCGCCGGAGGAGGCGGTCCATTCCTCTGCGAGATCGGTTTTCTCCCAGGGCAGGCCCGCGGCGTTGCTGCCGAAATGCCCGTAGCAGGAGACGCGGGAATAAAGCGGGCTGCGCAGGCCGAGCCGCCGGATAATGGCGGAGGGGCGCAGATCCACGGTGCTTTTGATTTTTTCCAGAATCTTCTCAACCGCAACATGCTCGGTGCAGAAGGTATCTACCCGCAGAGAGACCGGCTGCGCGACGCCGATGGCGTAGCCAACCTGCACTTCACAGCGGTCGGCATATCCGGCGGCAACGATGTTTTTCGCAAGATAGCGGGCCATGTAGGCGCCGCTGCGGTCCACCTTCGTGGGATCCTTGCCGGAGAAGGCGCCGCCGCCGTGACGGGAGTAGCCGCCGTAGGTATCGGCGATCAGCTTACGTCCCGTAAGGCCGGAGTCTCCGGCCGGGCCGCCGATGATGAAGCGGCCGGTGGGGTTAATCAGATATTCCGTCTGCTCATCCAGCATGGATGCCGGAAGCGTCGGAAGAATGACATGTTTAACAACATCATGGCGCAGCGTATCCTCGTCGGTGTAGGCCTCGTGCTGGGAGGAGACGACGACCGTCTTGATCCGGCAGGGAACACCGTCGCGGTACTCGACCGTCACCTGCGATTTGCCGTCCGGCAGCAGGTAGGGCAGGATGTTGTTATGCCGGACATAGGCGAGCCTGCGAGAGAGCGCATGGGCAAGCTCGATCGGCAGCGGCATCAGGCATTCGGTCTCCCGGCACGCATAGCCGAACATGATGCCCTGGTCGCCGGCGCCGCTGTCGAGCGGATCGCTGCGGTCCACGCCCATCGCAATGTCCGGGGACTGCTCGTGGAGATCCACCGTGACGTCGCAGCTTCCGGCATCAAAGCCGTGGCCGGCTTCCGTGTAGCCGATCTCCGTGATGACGCCGCGGGCGATCTGCGCATAATCCACTCTTGCCTTGGAAGTGATCTCGCCGAAGATATGGAGCTTGTCCGGGATGGCCGTGACTTCGCAGGCAACCCGGGAGTAGGGATCCTCTTTCAGGAGCTCATCCAAGATCCGGTCGGCGATCTGATCGCACACTTTGTCGGGGTGGCCTTCCGTGACGCTTTCCGAAGTGAAATAACTGATGTCTGGCATACATGTACCTCTTTCTTGTAAATTAGAACTGCAGCGGCTGCCGCTGTCACCGCTGCCAATGTTTTTAGGTTTTTCGCCCGGGGATGCTTCGCGCTTTTGCACCGGATCCGGACGTTTCCCTCCGGTTACCTATTATCTCCTATTTTTCCCATATTTTCAACAGCAAAAATCGGGGAATCGAAAATCCGGCAGAAAAGGAAGTTCCCAAAACGGGCGGTTCCCCGTCCGGCAGATCCCGCCTTTCTTTCCTTTTGAAAAAAAGCGGCACGCCCGGCCGGGATATGACAACGGTATTGATTATATCTCATCTTTCGCGGCGAGTCAAACCCCGTTTTCTCTCTTCATTTCTGAAAAATCCGGGGATCGGGCCTCTCCGGATCGGAGAAGGCGGAAACCGGAATTCTCCGGATCGGAGAAGACGGAGGCGAAGGATCCCGGGCGGCAAATTTTCTTCGGCAAAAACTCCGCGGCCGACTTTTTTCGCCAAAAATCAGAAAATATTGCATAGAAAAGAAAATATTCTGAATTCTTATACCGACAAAATCTGCACAAACACGCGAAGAAACGGAGAATTTCACATATGGGGAACAAAATAATTGTGAGTTATGTACAAAATCTTTCAACGAAATTTTGACGGGAAAAGCATTTTAGAGATTGTTTTTACCCGCCAATAAATTTATAATATTCATGGAGGGGAGCGAACAACCCCTCCGGTTCATGAGGAACAAAATATGTAAGGAGGAAACACAATGAAAAAGCTGCTTGCCCTGTTGCTTGCCGCTATGATGGTAATCGGTCTTAGCGCCTGCAACGGATCGGACGCCGGTGTGGATACTTCCGACATGACCGTACATGATGAAGTGACCGGAAAGGTCGTCATCTATACATCCATGTATCAGGATATCATTGACGCCCTTGAGGGGACCCTCGCCGATGTCTTCCCGAACTGTGAAATCGAATTCTTCCAGGGCGGTACCGGGACGATTCAGTCCAAGGTGACCGCGGAGCTGGAATCCGGTAAGCTCGGCTGCGACATGCTGATGGTTGCCGAGCCGGCCTACGCCCTTGAACTCAAGGAACTGGGGCTGCTCCATCCGTACATCTCCACCGAGAAAGACAACCTGGCCTTCGATTATGATCCGGATGGCTATTGGTACCCGGTGCGCATCTTCAACATGGTTCTCGCCTACAACCCCGATATGTACAGCGAGGATCAGGTCTCTCACAGCCTGTATGACTTTGCCTTCGATGAGGGCAACACGGATCTGATCTCCATGTCGAACCCGCTGACTTCCGGCACCGCGCTCGCCTCTTCCGTCGCGCTCTATCAGGCGTACGGCAACGACTACTTTGTCGCTCTGGGCGCACGCAACGTCGCGGTCGAGTCCGGCTCCGTCGCCCTGACGAAGCTTGAGACCGGCGAATGCAAGGAAGTCATGATCCTTGAGGAATCCGTGCTGAAGAAACGTCAGGAAGAGGATTCCCCGATCACCTGCATCTATCCGGAGGACGGCACGATCTGCTGCCCGTCTCCGATCATGACGATCGAGGACGACAAGAGCGCCAACGCCAACTCCGCCGCCTGCGAAGTCATCACCGACTGGTTCCTCTCTCTGGACGGCCAGTCCGCGATCGTTGCCGGCTGGATGCACTCCGTCCGCTCGGATTATCCGGAACCTCCGTATGACGCGATTCCGACCGCGGAGATCACCGCCAACCTGATGCCGGTGGATTGGGTCTACTGCTACCAGCATCGTTCCGACGTCCGCACCGCATTTGAAGATGCCGTCAAGATCCCTGAAAGCTGATTTTAGCCTATCCCATTAAATTCGGCGGAAGGCGGCAGAACCACCGCTTTCCGCCGAATTTTTAAAAAGCTCCGGCGTGCGGCTTCTCCTTAGGGCGCCGGGGCCTCATCCTTCGAGAAGGGGGCAATGTGTTATGGAGACGGGCGCTTCTGCGGCGCCGAAGACGGCGAAGAAATTCTATTTTGATATCAAATGGGTGGCCATCTTTGCCATTATTATGTTCCTGACCGTCTTTGAAGTCTTTCCTCTGTTTTATTTGGTATACCGGGCATTCTTTCCGGAGGGCGCCTTCACGCTGAGTGAGTTCCAGGATGTATACAGCTATCCGCTCAACTGGATCGCGGTGCGCAACACGGTCATCACCGCAGGCTCCTCCATGCTTTTAGGCGTGCTCATCGCCTTTCCGCTCGCATGGTTGGTTGGAAGAACCAACCTGTATTTCAAAAAATTTTTCCGCACCCTGTTTGTCATGACTTATATGGTTCCGCCCTACGTCGGCGCCATGGCATGGCTCAAACTGCTTAATCCGACGGTCGGAACCCTCAACAAAATTCTTGCCGCCATCTTCGGCCTGTCCGATCTGCCGTTCAACATCGAGACGATCGGCGGCATGATCTGGGTGCTGACCACGTTTTATTATCCCTATGCCTTTATCACGATTTCCCGCGCCATGGAGAAGATGGACCCCTCCCTTGAGGAGGCCTCCAAAATCTCCGGCGCTTCTCCGCTTAGAACCCTTATGACGATCACGCTGCCGATGATGGCGCCTTCCGTTGTTGCGGCGGGGCTGCTGGTCTTTATCTCCGCGGCCTCCTGCTACGGCATCCCGTCCATCGTCGGCGCCGGTAAGGTGAATACCGTCACCACCCGCATCATCGACCTCGTCTATGTGGGCGGCACGCAGGGGCTTGTGGATGCCGTCACGCTCGCGGTTTTTCTGATGGTGATCGCGAACGTCGTGCTCTACCTCTCCACCTTCGTCGTGGGCCGCAAGCAATATATCACCGTCTCGGGCAAATCCGTCCGCCCGAATATCGTGGATCTCGGAAAGTGGCGCGTCCCGCTCACGATCCTTGTGATCGTCTTCGCGGTCGTCGTCGTCGCGATTCCGTTCATCTCCGTCTTCGACACCTCGTTCTCGATCCGGATGGGCAAGACGGCCTGGGACGAGGGCAATTTTACGATTAAATACTGGGCCTCGCTCTTTTCGAGAAAACAGATTCTCAACGCCATGCAGCACTCGCTGATCGCCGCGGCGATCAGCGAGTGCTGCATGGCGTTGAGAATCTGTTTTCTCGAAAAGAGCGAGGCCCAGTATTTAATCGTAAAATTGCCCTCGTCCCAGGCCGTCTTGCCCATCCGGATCGAGAACGAGGTGTCGAAGACGGAGATGAACGGAATCGCGACGACGACGACCGCGAAGACGATCACAAGGATCGTGAGCGGGACGCGCCACTTTCCGAGATCCACGATATTCGGGCGGACGGATTTGCCCGAGACGGTGATATATTGCTTGCGGCCCACGACGAAGGTGGAGAGGTAGAGCACGACGTTCGCGATCACCATCAGAAAAACCGCGAGCGTGACGGCATCCACAAGCCCCTGCGTGCCGCCCACATAGACGAGGTCGATGATGCGGGTGGTGACGGTATTCACCTTACCGGCGCCGACGATGGACGGGATGCCGTAGCAGGAGGCCGCGGAGATAAAGACCAGCAGCCCCGCCGCAACAACGGAAGGCGCCATCATCGGCAGCGTGATCGTCATAAGGGTTCTAAGCGGAGAAGCGCCGGAGATTTTGGAGGCCTCCTCAAGGGAGGGGTCCATCTTCTCCATGGCGCGGGAAATCGTGATAAAGGCATAGGGATAATAAAACGTGGTCAGCACCCAGATCATGCCGCCGATCGTCTCGATGTTGAACGGCAGATCGGACAGGCCGAAGATGGCGGCAAGAATTTTGTTGAGGGTTCCGACCGTCGGATTAAGCAGTTTGAGCCATGCCATGGCGCCGACGTAGGGCGGAACCATATAAGTCATGACAAACAGGGTGCGGAAAAATTTTTTGAAATACAGGTTGGTTCTTCCAACCAACCATGCGAGCGGAAAGGCGATGAGCACGCCTAAAAGCATGGAGGAGCCTGCGGTGATGACCGTGTTGCGCACCGCGATCCAGTTGAGCGGATAGCTGTATACATCCTGGAACTCACTCAGCGTGAAGGCGCCCTCCGGAAAGAATGCCCGGTATACCAAATAAAACAGAGGAAAGACTTCAAAGACGGTCAGGAACATAATAATGGCAAAGATGGCCACCCATTTGATATCAAAATAGAATTTCTTCGCCGTCTTCGGCGCCGCAGAAGCGCCCGTCTCCATAACACATTGCCCCCTTCTCGAAGGATGAGGCCCCGGCGCCCTAAGGAGAAGCCGCACGCCGGAGCTTTTTAAAAATTCGGCGGAAAGCGGTGGTTCTGCCGCCTTCCGCCGAATTTAATGGGATAGGCTAAAATCAGCTTTCAGGGATCTTGACGGCATCTTCAAATGCGGTGCGGACGTCGGAACGATGCTGGTAGCAGTAGACCCAATCCACCGGCATCAGGTTGGCGGTGATCTCCGCGGTCGGAATCGCGTCATACGGAGGTTCCGGATAATCCGAGCGGACGGAGTGCATCCAGCCGGCAACGATCGCGGACTGGCCGTCCAGAGAGAGGAACCAGTCGGTGATGACTTCGCAGGCGGCGGAGTTGGCGTTGGCGCTCTTGTCGTCCTCGATCGTCATGATCGGAGACGGGCAGCAGATCGTGCCGTCCTCCGGATAGATGCAGGTGATCGGGGAATCCTCTTCCTGACGTTTCTTCAGCACGGATTCCTCAAGGATCATGACTTCCTTGCATTCGCCGGTCTCAAGCTTCGTCAGGGCGACGGAGCCGGACTCGACCGCGACGTTGCGTGCGCCCAGAGCGACAAAGTAGTCGTTGCCGTACGCCTGATAGAGCGCGACGGAAGAGGCGAGCGCGGTGCCGGAAGTCAGCGGGTTCGACATGGAGATCAGATCCGTGTTGCCCTCATCGAAGGCAAAGTCATACAGGCTGTGAGAGACCTGATCCTCGCTGTACATATCGGGGTTGTAGGCGAGAACCATGTTGAAGATGCGCACCGGGTACCAATAGCCATCCGGATCATAATCGAAGGCCAGGTTGTCTTTCTCGGTGGAGATGTACGGATGGAGCAGCCCCAGTTCCTTGAGTTCAAGGGCGTAGGCCGGCTCGGCAACCATCAGCATGTCGCAGCCGAGCTTACCGGATTCCAGCTCCGCGGTCACCTTGGACTGAATCGTCCCGGTACCGCCCTGGAAGAATTCGATTTCACAGTTCGGGAAGACATCGGCGAGGGTCCCCTCAAGGGCGTCAATGATATCCTGATACATGGATGTATAGATGACGACCTTTCCGGTCACTTCATCATGTACGGTCATGTCGGAAGTATCCACACCGGCGTCCGATCCGTTGCAGGCGCTAAGACCGATTACCATCATAGCGGCAAGCAACAGGGCAAGCAGCTTTTTCATTGTGTTTCCTCCTTACATATTTTGTTCCTCATGAACCGGAGGGGTTGTTCGCTCCCCTCCATGAATATTATAAATTTATTGGCGGGTAAAAACAATCTCTAAAATGCTTTTCCCGTCAAAATTTCGTTGAAAGATTTTGTACATAACTCACAATTATTTTGTTCCCCATATGTGAAATTCTCCGTTTCTTCGCGTGTTTGTGCAGATTTTGTCGGTATAAGAATTCAGAATATTTTCTTTTCTATGCAATATTTTCTGATTTTTGGCGAAAAAAGTCGGCCGCGGAGTTTTTGCCGAAGAAAATTTGCCGCCCGGGATCCTTCGCCTCCGTCTTCTCCGATCCGGAGAATTCCGGTTTCCGCCTTCTCCGATCCGGAGAGGCCCGATCCCCGGATTTTTCAGAAATGAAGAGAGAAAACGGGGTTTGACTCGCCGCGAAAGATGAGATATAATCAATACCGTTGTCATATCCCGGCCGGGCGTGCCGCTTTTTTTCAAAAGGAAAGAAAGGCGGGATCTGCCGGACGGGGAACCGCCCGTTTTGGGAACTTCCTTTTCTGCCGGATTTTCGATTCCCCGATTTTTGCTGTTGAAAATATGGGAAAAATAGGAGATAATAGGTAACCGGAGGGAAACGTCCGGATCCGGTGCAAAAGCGCGAAGCATCCCCGGGCGAAAAACCTAAAAACATTGGCAGCGGTGACAGCGGCAGCCGCTGCAGTTCTAATTTACAAGAAAGAGGTACATGTATGCCAGACATCAGTTATTTCACTTCGGAAAGCGTCACGGAAGGCCACCCCGACAAAGTGTGCGATCAGATCGCCGACCGGATCTTGGATGAGCTCCTGAAAGAGGATCCCTACTCCCGGGTTGCCTGCGAAGTCACGGCCATCCCGGACAAGCTCCATATCTTCGGCGAGATCACTTCCAAGGCAAGAGTGGATTATGCGCAGATCGCCCGCGGCGTCATCACGGAGATCGGCTACACGGAAGCCGGCCACGGCTTTGATGCCGGAAGCTGCGACGTCACGGTGGATCTCCACGAGCAGTCCCCGGACATTGCGATGGGCGTGGACCGCAGCGATCCGCTCGACAGCGGCGCCGGCGACCAGGGCATCATGTTCGGCTATGCGTGCCGGGAGACCGAATGCCTGATGCCGCTGCCGATCGAGCTTGCCCATGCGCTCTCTCGCAGGCTCGCCTATGTCCGGCATAACAACATCCTGCCCTACCTGCTGCCGGACGGCAAATCGCAGGTGACGGTCGAGTACCGCGACGGTGTTCCCTGCCGGATCAAGACGGTCGTCGTCTCCTCCCAGCACGAGGCCTACACCGACGAGGATACGCTGCGCCATGATGTTGTTAAACATGTCATTCTTCCGACGCTTCCGGCATCCATGCTGGATGAGCAGACGGAATATCTGATTAACCCCACCGGCCGCTTCATCATCGGCGGCCCGGCCGGAGACTCCGGCCTTACGGGACGTAAGCTGATCGCCGATACCTACGGCGGCTACTCCCGTCACGGCGGCGGCGCCTTCTCCGGCAAGGATCCCACGAAGGTGGACCGCAGCGGCGCCTACATGGCCCGCTATCTTGCGAAAAACATCGTTGCCGCCGGATATGCCGACCGCTGTGAAGTGCAGGTTGGCTACGCCATCGGCGTCGCGCAGCCGGTCTCTCTGCGGGTAGATACCTTCTGCACCGAGCATGTTGCGGTTGAGAAGATTCTGGAAAAAATCAAAAGCACCGTGGATCTGCGCCCCTCCGCCATTATCCGGCGGCTCGGCCTGCGCAGCCCGCTTTATTCCCGCGTCTCCTGCTACGGGCATTTCGGCAGCAACGCCGCGGGCCTGCCCTGGGAGAAAACCGATCTCGCAGAGGAATGGACCGCCTCCTCCGGCGGGCATCCGGCCGTCGTCTCCCATGAGGAAGAGGGAGATTTTGAAAAAGAGGCCGCCCCGGCTGCGGATTTTGAGCCCCGCACGGAGCAGAAATTCTGCGTACTCGGCGACTCCATCGCCAAGGGAGTCGTCTGGAGCGAAGAGCGGAACCGCTATACGAATTCCGGCTACGGCTGCGTGGATCTTTTCAAGGAGACCACGGGCCTCGATATCGTCAATCTCTCCCGCTTCGGCTGCACGCTGCCCAAGGGCCTTCAGATCGCGCAGAAGAACGCCGAGACGCTGAAGGACAGCGAGGTCTTCGTCGCCTACGGCGGAAACGACTCCGATTTTCGCTGGCCCGAGATCGCCGAAAACCCGGATGTCGCCCATGACCCCAACACGCCCTTGTCGGCATTCGCCTCCACCTTTGATTCCCTGATCTCTTTCCTTAAAAAACAGGTCTCGCAGGTCTTTCTGCTCAACCTGCCGCCGATCGATCCTGAACGGTATTTCGCCTTCATCGGGAAAGGACTCAATAAGGAGAATATCCTCAAATGGCTCGGCGGCTCCGTCAAGGGCATCTATTTCGGGCAGGAGATGTTCAGCCAGCAGGTCTCCGATATCGCGCTCAAATGGAATCTGCCGCTCATCGACATCCGCACGCCGTTCCTGATGCGGCGCAACCCGTCGGATCTGCTCTGCTCGGACGGCATTCATCCCAACCGGGAGGGCCAGCAGCTGATCTACAAGACGGTCGGCGACTACTTCGGCCGCCGCGCATACGTCTGACCTTTATAATTTCTTAAAATGATGTGCCGGACAGCTGCTTTGAAGAGCGGCTGCCCGGCACCTTTTTTCTCTATTTTCCATGATAAAAAGAACCGCTGGGAAGCCCGATGGGCCCTCCGGCGGTCTTTATTGATAAAGCCCTTGTGCCGAAATCGTGACGCGGCGGATACCGGCGGTTCCCTTTTGGCTGCCGGGCGCCAGGTCCATTTTGAGCATGCTCAAAGCGGTTGCATTATTCCGTTTCTGCCGGATTTCTTTCTGAATTTGCCGGATGCGGCCGTTTTCCTTGCAAAGATTCCGGGAGGCGATACAATAAAGTCGCGGGAGGAAAAGCACAGGGAAAGGAGAATTGCCGTGTCAGATTCTGTCCGTGAAGAAGCGATCCGGGAGGCGGTCAAGGAACTGCTGGAAGCCGAGGGCGGGAGCCCAAAGCCTCAGGAAGGCAAGCCCGGCTGCGGGAAATTTCAGAAAAACCCGGTCTGCATCCGCTGGAACTACGAAGAAAAAGACGGCCCCGTTCCGGCCAAAATCATCTGAACCATTTTTTAAAAAAACAAGGACTGCGCCCGCATCCCGGAGTGAGGATGCGGGCGTCATTTTTGATTTCTTTTCCGGCGAACAGGTGAAATCCGCAACCTCCAAAAAGGAGTCGGAGAACCCGCAAACATAACCGGCACGCTTTTTCGGCGGATTGTTTTACCGGAAATCCGGAAGCGGCCGGCCTCTCCGGCACCATATAAAAATGCCCGGGATGTTCTCCATCCCGGGCGAATTTTTTCTTCTTGTTTATTCCCGCTCGTCCATCTCCACATAGGGGATCCGCTTCACATAGGCGCGGTAGGCCGGGCGCATGATCCTGCCGCCCGTCATGACCTCCTCGATCCGGTTGGCGCACCAGCCGGAGATGCGGGAGACCGCAAACAGCGGCGTATAGAGCTCCTGCGGAATGCCAAGGATGCCGTAGACAAGGCCGGAATAGAGATCCACATTGGCGCACATCGGGATCTCCTGATTCTTGCGCTCCATGATGAGCGGCACCGCGACGCGCTCCACGGTCTCCATGATGTCGAGGTCGTGGGTGTCGATGCCCTTTTTCTCCGCCACCTCGCGCGCAAATTTCTTGATGAGCTTCGCTCTTGGGTCGGAGACCGTATAGACCGCATGGCCGATGCCGAAGATCTTACCGGAACGGTCGCCCGCCTCGCCGTCGAGAATTTTGCCGAGATAATCCCGCATCATGCCGTCATCAGTGGGATCGGATACGTTCTCCTTGATGTAATGGAACATCTCGATGACCTTTGCGTTGGCGCCGCCGTGCAGAGGCCCTTTGAGCGAGCCGAGGGCGCCCGCGATCGCGCTGTATGTATCCGTTCCGGAGCTCGAGAGCGCCCGGCAGACGAAGGCGGAGTTGTTGCCGCCGCCGTGCTCGGCGTGGAGCACCAGCATCGTATCGAGGAGCTTTGCTTCCTCGTCGGTATACTGTTTATCCGGGCGAACCATGCGCAGGAAGTTCTCCGCAAGCGAGAGATTCTCCTTGGGCTGGTGGATGTAAAGGGATTTTTCCTGATAATGATGACGCATCACCGCATAGGAGTTGGCGACGAGCACCGGCAGGCGCCCGATCAGCTCGATGGAGGTGCGGAGCATATTTTCCAGCGAATTGTCCTCCGGGTTGGGGTCGTAGCTGTAAAGGGCCAGCACGCAGCTCGCAAGTTTATTCATGATGTTGGCGCTGGGCGCCCGCATGATGATATCCTCGGTGAAATTTTCCGGAAGGACGCGCGCCTTGGAGAGCACCTCGTCGAAATCCTGAATTTCCTGAGCGGTCGGCAGCTTGCCCATCAGCAGCAGGTAGGCCACCTCTTCATATCCAAAGATGTTGTTTTTCCGGTTGGAGGCCACAATATCTTCCACGTCGATGCCGCGGTAATAGAGTTTGCCCTCCATCGGCACGCGCATCTCGTCTTCCACATAGTAGCCCATCACGCTGCCGATCCGGGTGATGCCCGCCAGCACGCCTGTGCCGTCGGCATTCCGAAGGCCGCGCTTGACACCCTCCTCGGTGACCAGTTTCTTGTCTATTGTGTACTCCTCGCGCACACTGTCGGCAACTTTTGCAGCATAGGCCACCGGCAAGTCCGTGTCGTATATCATGGTAACGCGCCCTCCAGTCATTTTATTTTTGTGCTCCCATTTCTGGAATTGATTGCTATTGTACCTGATATCCATGAATTTTGCAAGTCCCATTTTTATTTTTGCAAATTTACACAAATATCCCCACCTTTTCTTTCTTTTCCCCAACAATGTGAAAATTCCGCGCCCGATAGGTGCATTTCTCTTGCCAGTTAAGATTCATATGGTATAATACTTATAAGGCGGCCGTTCTGCCGTCGTTTTATTTATTGGAAAACGCCGGGCGAAAGTTCGGCTGTTCATCCGGCGGAACCTATGGTAAAATAGCCGCAGGAACCGAAAGTCAGCCATATGACGATGATTTGAATGGCCCGCCCGCGGCGCTTGCCTGTGGCGGCGGCCAATCATAAAACAAGGACGAAAGCAAACGCAATTTTTACAGATCTTCGGAGGGCGATATGATCACATTACACGATAAAGGCGTATATTGGCGAAACGGGGCGCCGGCCGAAGCCGCTACGGCCACAGCCGCTACGGCCGAGGCTCCCGCAGCGGATCTTCCCGCACGGGAAAAGACCATCGCCTATTCCATTCTGCGCGGGCACGACCGCTCCGGTGGTGGGGATACCCTGCGGATCCGCTTCGACAGCCTGATCTCCCACGACATCACCTATGTGGGCATCATCCAGACCGCCAAGGCGAGCGGACTCACGCATTTTCCCCTCCCTTATGTGCTGACGAACTGCCACAACAGCCTCTGTGCGGTGGGCGGCACGATCAATGAGGACGACCATGTCTTCGGCCTCTCGGCGGCGCAGAAATTCGGCGGCATCTATGTGCCGGCGAACCTTGCGGTCATCCACCAGTACGCCCGCGAAATGCTCGCCGGCTGTGGAAAGATGATCCTCGGCTCCGACAGCCACACCCGCTTCGGCGCGCTGGGCACGCTCGGCGTCGGCGAGGGCGGCCCTGAGCTCGTTAAACAGCTTTTGGAAAATACCTATGACGTATCCGCACCGCAGGTGGTGCTCGTCTATCTGACGGGCGCACCGGGCCACGGGGTCGGGCCGCAGGATGTGGCCGTCGCCCTATGCGGCGCCGTCTATAAAAACGGCTTTGCGAAAAACCGCATCCTCGAATTCGCAGGCCCGGGCGTTGCGAAGCTGCCGATGGATTTTCGCATCGGCATCGACGTGATGACGACGGAGACCGCCTGTTTAAGCTCGATCTGGGCGACCGACGGCGCCGTGGAGGAGTATCTCTCCGTCCACGGACGCGCCGGGGAGTATCGCCCTCTTTCTCCCGTGGAGGGCGCCTACTACGACGCCATGATTGAAATCGACCTCTCTACGATCGAGCCGATGGCGGCCCTGCCGTTCCATCCCTCCGAGGCCGTGACGCTCCGGGAGCTGATTGAGAATCCCGGCGACATTCTGCGCGCCGTAGAGAAGCGCGCGGAGGAGCAGCTCGGCAAAAAGGCCGCTCTTCATCTGACGGAAAAAATCCGGGACGGCCGTCTCTGGGTCGACCAGGGTGAGATCGCGGGCTGCTCCGGCGGCATGTACGACAACATCGTCGAGGCCGCCGCCATTCTCGAAGGCCAAAGCACTGGCGACGGCGGTTTTTCGCTCTCCGTCTATCCCTCCAGCATGCCGGTCAATCTGGAGCTGCTCAAGGACGGCATCCAGCAGCGGCTCCTTGAAAGCGGCGCGCTCTTTAAATCCTGCTTCTGCGGGCCGTGTTTCGGCGCCGGAGACGTACCGGCCAACAATGGCCTTTCCATCCGCCACACCACCCGGAACTTTCCGAACCGCGAGGGCTCCAAGCCCGGCGAGGGCCAGCTTGCCGCCGTCATGCTGATGGACGCCCGCAGCATCGCCGCCACCGCCCGGAACCACGGCATGCTCACCTCCGCCGCGGAGGTGGACTATACGCCGCCCGCCCCGCACGCGCTCTCCTTCGATTCCGGCGTATATCAGAAACGGGTCTACTTCGGCTGGGGAAATCCTCATCCGGAGACGGAGCTTAAATACGGCCCCAACATCGCGGAATGGCCGAAATTCCCGTCGCTCGGCGAAAACCTGCTGATCGAGCTTGCGAGCGTCATCCACGACGAGGTTACGACGACCGACGAGCTGATCCCCTCCGGCGAGACCTCCAGCTACCGCTCCAACCCGCTCCGGCTCGCCGAATTCACGCTCTCCCGCCGCGACCCCGCCTATGTGGGCCGGGCCAAGGCAATCCGGGAGAAGGAGGCCGCCCGCGCCTCCGGCCATGCGCCGGAGGATCTGCGGAACGTGCTCAAGCGCGCCGGCGCGGACCCCGATCTGCTCGAAAAGACGCAGTTCGGCTCCGCCATCTTCTGCACAAAGCCGGGCGACGGCTCCGCAAGGGAACAGGCCGCCTCCTGTCAGAAAGTGCTCGGAGGCTGCGCCAATCTCTGCTACGAATACGCCACCAAGCGTTACCGCTCCAACTGCATCAACTGGGGCATGCTGCCCTTCATCATCGAAAAGGACGTGTCCTTTGACTATCAGCCGGGCGATTTTCTGTTTGTTCCCGGCGTGCGGAGTCTGCTCGCCGCGGGCGCCGCGGAATTCCCGGCCGTGATCGTCACGTCGGAAAAGACCGTACCCATTACGCTGCACATCGCCGCGCTGACGGACGACGAGCGTCAGATCTTGCTCGACGGCTGCCTGATGAATTTTTACGCTTCGCAGAAAAAAGAATCAAAATAACGAACCGTATTGTTCGTCCGTTCTGCCGTATCGGGAAACCGCATACCCATTACGCTGCACATCGCCGCGCTGACGGACGACGAGCGTCAGATCCTGCTCGACGGCTGCCTGATGAATTTTTACGCTTTGCAGAAAAAAGAATCGAAATAACGAATCGTATTGTTCCGCTCTGACGGAAAAACGCCCGCATCCCTCAGAATAACAGACAAGGAAGGAACCGCAAACATGGAGAAGATCCGGATGAACCCGATTGTGGAGATCGACGGGGACGAGATGACCCGTGTGATCTGGAAAATGATCAAGGAAGAACTGCTTGAGCCTTATGTGGCGCTCAATACCGAATATTACGACCTCGGCATCCAGAAACGGGATGAGACCGATGATCAAATAACCGTGGCTGCGGCCGAGGCCATCAAGGAATACCACGTCGGCGTCAAGTGCGCGACCATCACGCCCAACGCCCAGCGCGTGGAGGAATTCGGCCTCAAGAAGATGTGGCCGAGCCCCAACGGCACGATCCGCGCCGCACTCGATGGAACCGTTTTCCGCGCCGCCATCCTCACGAGCCGGATCAAGCCCTATATCCGCACTTGGACGAAGCCCATCACCGTGGCCCGCCACGCCTATGCCGACGTCTATAAGGCGACCGAATACCGCGTTCCCGGCCCCGGAAAGGCGGAGCTGCTCTTCACGCCCGCGGACGGGGGCCCCGAAGTGCGGCAGACGATCTATGACTACGAATGCCCCGGCGTTCTTCAGGGCACCTACAACAAGGACAGCTCGATCTGCTCCTTCGCGCGTGCCTGCTGCGAATACGCCCTCTCGGTTTGTCAGGATCTCTGGTTCTCGACCAAGGATACCATTTCCAAGCAGTACGACCAGACCTTCAAACTCCTCTTCCAGAAAATCTATGAGGAAGAATATAAAGAGAAATTTGAGAAGGCCGGCATCACCTATTTCTATACCCTGATCGACGATGCCGTGGCGCGCGTGGTCCGCAGCGAGGGAGGCTTCGTCTGGGCGCTCAAGAACTACGACGGCGACGTGATGAGCGACATGGTCTCCACCGCTTTCGGGTCGCTGGCGATGATGACGAGCTGCCTTGTAAGCCCCGACGGCAATTTTGAGTACGAGGCCGCGCACGGCACCGTTACGCGCCACTACCACCGCTACCTTCAGGGCGAGAGCACCTCGACGAACCCCATCGCCACGATCTTTGCGTGGACGGGCGCGCTCAATAAGCGGGGCGAGCTCGACGGCAACGAGGCGCTTTGCGCATTTGCCAAAAAGCTCGAAGCGGCCGCGCTTGCCACGATTGAGAGCGGCATCATGACGAAGGACCTCGCGGAGATCAGCGAGGGGGACGACGTCCGCTGTGTGGATACCGCCGAGTTCCTGCGGGCCATCCGCACGCAGTACGAGGCCCTGTAAGAGCCCGCATTCCCAAGCGGCAGATACCCTTTTCCCTCAAGGCGGGAAAGCGCGCTTCGGGCCTGCCTTGAATACATGAAAAAGAAAAAGCCGAGACGGCGGATTCTTCCGCTGTCTTGGCTTTTTTTATCCGGCGAAGTCCTCCCGTTATCCGATGCGGGCTTCCCTCTCCATGGATTTTTCAAAGCAAGCGGGGCATGCTTCCCCGAAAGCGGCGGCGCGCCGGAATCATGGGAAAGAAAATCTCTCCCGGAAAAGAATTCCGATGCTCATGCCGTTTTAATTTAGCCGATAAACTGCTGGGTCCAGTAGTTGCCGTCGGCGACATATCCGACGCCGATCTGCGTATAGGAGGCGTTGAGGATATTCGCGCGGTGGCCTGCGGAGTTCATCCAGGCGTCGACGACCGCCTGCGGCGTCGCATAGCCCATGGCGATATTCTCGCCGGCACTCCGGTAAGTGAGGCCGAACGCCTTCATCATCTCAAACGGCGAGCCGTAGGTCGGGCTCGTATGAGAGAAATATCCAAGATCATGCATATCCTGAGACTTATAACGGGCCACGCGGGAAAGCTCCCAGTTCTCGGTCAGCGCACTCAGCCCGTTTTCAACGCGGATCTCGTTGACGAGGCGGATGACCTCTTTTTCGTAGGCGCGCACCGCCGTATCGGTGCCCGGAATCGTCAGCACATTGCCGGGGTAGATCAGGTTGGCATTTTTAATCTGTGTATTTGCGGCGATCAGCTCGCTGCAGCCCACCTGATATTTCACCGCGATCTTCCACATGGTGTCGCCCGACACGACGGTATAGGTGGTGCCTGTCGCCGCCATCGCCGGGATCACACTGGCCAGAAGCAAAAACAGCGCGATAAACGCAGCCAGAATTTTCTTCATCGTAAGTATCCTTCCTTTCCGATGGAACTGCGCCGTCTCCGGTTAAAGGGAGCCGGGCCTTTCGGTCCGGGAAGCACAGGCCCGTGGTTCAAATTTCGGATGATGAACAGCAACCGGCTGACCTGATTCAGACCAGCCGGTTGTTTTTTATTCCGTCATTGGACGGATGGGATGTTTGTTCTTTTAGCAGCCGCCGCAGCAACGACCAAGGTAGGAGCAAAGAAGCTGCCAAAGATCGGCACAATTTCCGTTAGAGCAATAATTTCCAAAGCAGAACATGTTATACCTCCCGTAAAAAAGATTGCATCGCGAATGCTGCTGTCAGCATAGCATCTTTTTCCCGGCGCTTCAAATGCAATATCTGCCATGGTAAAAAATCGGGGGATTTTGGATAGAGCAGCTTCCACAGCCTTCCTTTGGCTCCGTTTTTCGGCAGAAAGCGCAGGAAATTTCTTTCTTTCGGGTTTTTCAAACTGAAATTCCACAATCAAAAAGCTGCAAATTTTTTATTTTGGGATTTCCGATCTTTTCCTCCGTTCCTCACAAAACCGACAAAAAGCGCCCGAATCGTCTCCGGGCGCCTGTCTCTTCAGGTGAGGCCATAACTTTCCGTAAACGTGGAACCGTACTCAAACATCTCGCCGTTTGTATCCGTCATCGTACTGCCGTCGTAGCTGAAGACGGCCGTGCGCGGATCGCTCACCGCCTGAAAACGGATGGCGCCGTCCTGAATCTCGTAGGTCGCGGCCTGACCTTCCGATAGGATGGTCTCGTCGCTCTCAAACGTCGTGCCGAGATAGACCTGCCCATGATAAAAGATCAGCGTGTAGCCGTCGTCGGAATCCCAGCGGCTGTTGGGGATGGTCTCCCCGGAGCCGGCCGCCGAAGCGTTTGCGGATTCCAAAGCCGGCTCCGCAGCGGATTCCACGGCGGATACGGGCTCCAATTCCGGCATGGGCAGCACTCCCTCCGGCATGATCTCGTCGAGATAGCCGGCGAGCCGCTCCATCTGGGCGTAGAGACGCGCACAGAAATCGACATATTCCTCCTGCTTGGTATCGGCGGGAAAGTCGTGAATCTCCTCATACGTTGCGGCCAGCTCGCCGCAGAGGGAGGGCAGCTCCCCGTCCCCGGATTCCTGCGCCTGTTCCTCCAGAAACTCTACCGTATCGGCCTCGTCATCCCGCGTAACAAGTAAGAGCCCGGGGCCTCCGTAAAATTCCTCGTCGGAGGAAGCCGCGGCCTTTTCGTAAAAGCCGCCGTAATAGACGCGGAAATCGTCGAGCACCTGCGTCAGTTCCGCCGTGGTCTCCGCATCCGGGACGGTGCTTTCTTCGGAGAGGCCCACCCCCGAATCCGTTTCCGGAGAGCCGCTGCAGCCGGAGAGGGCCGCGAGAACCGCCGCCGCCATCAATAACAAGAAAAACCGTTTCATGTTTCTTCCCCCTTCTCAAACGACCAACCGATTGCCGTATCCGGCCTCGGACCTGTCTATTCGTCAAGCGCTTCCACGCGGAAGACGACTGGGCGGATGCCGTCGGTGCAGCAGAGGATCTGCTCCCCGTCCCGGTTGTTCCACGGCGCAAATGAGGCCCCCGCAGACAGCGCGCTCACCCCATGATAGATATCGATCCACGCCCACGGGCAGAATCCCGCCGGCATCTCCGCACCGCCCTCATAGAGAAATTCGTCGCCCACATTCAGAAGCGGGCAGGCGCCGGCCGCCTCGCCGTCCGTCAGGTATTCCTCCGCGAGCGCGGAGTCGAATTCTTTTTTGAGCACGGTAATTTTTACTTTTTTCATCATAAACCTCAGCTCCGGCCCTCGGCGGACCGTAATCATGGATTGGCGCGGACTCGTCTCCCTGTTTGCGCCCGCCACGAAAGACGGCTGCATGTGCCGCTTTCGGGAGAAACCGGCAGGATGTTTCGGGCCGCCTTTTCTTTCCCTGAGATACGTCCGCATGGCAGCGGAGATACGGAAAAATCATCCGTCAGTCGTGTTCCTTACAGGAGATCTCCTCCACGGTGAGCTTCCAGACGGCGGTATGGCGAAGGACGTTTTCGTCGAAGCTCCAGTCCGTTCTGCCGCTGTAATGCTCCATAAGAATCCGCAGCGCCGCGAGCTTTTCGTCCGGATCCTCCACGACCGCGGCCTTTCCCCTGCCGATCACGCTCTGAAACCGGAAGGAACACCCGCAGCCTTTTTCGGAGAGGGAGAGCCCATGCCCGGTATCCAGCTCAAACCCGACTCCCGGGTTTTTTCGGATCAGATCCATCTTTTTGCCCTCCGCCGCGCCGTGAAAGTAGAAAATCCGCTCGCCGCCGGCCGCGGAAAAGCCGAAATTGAGGGGTACGATATAGGCCGCTCCCTCGTCCGCAAATCCCACCCGGCAGCAGTCGCACGAGCGGACGACCTCGTCGACTCTGTCCGCCTCGGTGATCTCTCTGTCTTTTCGTCTCATCTGTAACCGCCTTTCCGGGATGTTCTTCCCCATGAAAAAGAATCCCTTGCGCAGGGGATGTGCGCCGCCGAGGCCGCCTCCGGATTCCGAAGGATGAAAAATCCCCTTTGTCCGGAGAGGACGACCCGTTGCGGCTGAAGCTTACGAAATGCCGGCTTCCGCAAAAAAATCATCCCACGGGACCGCGATTTCCAAAAGCGCCGGGTGAAGGTTGTAGGCCAGCTCGGAGTTGTAACCGTAGGAATAGCCCGCATACCCGTTCTCCTCCGTGGTCTGAAAGTCCCGGATGCCTACCTCCATGGCCCTGTAACGGAAGACTTTAAACATATCATAGGTTTCGGCGAACGCCCGGAATTCCTCCGCCGTGCGCCCCCTTATCGTCAAATAGGTCGAGGATTCCTCGGCCAGCCCGTTTTCCACGTAAGTCGGGCCGATTGCGCTGGCGGAATAGAAGGTGTCTCCCTCCGAATCGCATAAAAACGCTTCGAGAAACTCCATGTCCTGAAGGGTAAAACCCTCATACTCAAAAAAATTGCCTTCGCCGCTCAGCAGGAAATCCTCCGGCAGGATCGAGTTCGGTATCGTCAGCGTCAGGGCAACGTCGTATTTTCCGCCGTCCGTCGTGATCTCGGCAAGAAGGCTGCCGCCGCCGTCCAGCGGATAGGTCTTGGAAAACGCGATGTCTCCGGCAGTCCCCGCAGCGGCATCCAGCGTATCTTCCGCATTGATGCCGCCCGTCTGCTCCGGATGATCGTCGGAAGGGCCGGCCGCGAAAGCCAGCCCGAGAAACAGCACCACCGCCGAGACGGCCAGCAGCGCAATTCCGGCCACGGTTTTTCCACCCTTTAGGCGGAAAAGGAAGAATCCGTTGAGGGCAATCACGATCAGGAAAAGCAGCCAGCCGAAAAAGCTCACCCCGGCCAGCGCATAAACTGCTGCGAAGAGTACCGCGAGCACGCCGAGCGTGACCAGCTGCCAGATCCCGCGCCGTTTTTTCCGTACGGGCGCACCCGGAGCCGCCTGTCCGTAAGCCGGAGCAGGAGCTTGCCAGGAAGCGGCAGGTGCGCCATATCCGCTTGCCGGAACAGGAGAGTCTGTCGAAACGGCATGAGCATCCTCCGAAACGGCAGGAACGCCGGTTTCAAACGCGGATTTTACCGGCGAACCGGCCCCGGAGGCGGGTTTGACCGGCGTACCGCAGACGGTGCAGAAAGCGGCTCCCGGAGCGAGCGGCGCGCCGCAGTTGGTGCAGAAGGTCCGCTTTTCACCGGCATCAGACGTTGCGGCCGCAGATACCACAGCCGGAGCCGCGGCCGGAACCGAAGCCCATGTCGGCACGGCAGGCGTCTCGGGTATGGCCCGGGCAGCCGCCGGAGCAGCTGGAGCCGGCGTGGCCGGAGCAGACGCGAAGGGAACGGCCGGCACATATCCGGCGGGGTACATTGCCTTTTCTTTTTTCAGAACCGTCTTGAAGCTCCAGCCGAACCGCTTCGCGGTCTCTTTGACGGCCGAGGGAATCGCGCCGAGATCAAGATCGTATTCCACGCTTTGCCCATCCGGCCCGTACCGCACGCCCTTGACCTTGCGGAACAGCGTCTTCCCGGACTGAAAGGAGGTCTCCTCGTCGCTGCCGAAGCTGAGGCCCCGGCCCGTCTCCGTCGTCTTTTCATACATGAAGGCCGTCTGCTTCTGCTCGTCGAGAAAAACCGACGCCTCATAGTCGATCTTTTTTGATCCCGTTCCCCAGCCGGCATCAAAAAAATTCGTACGGATCGAGATATCGGCGCCTGCACCATACTGGGCGGAAATTCCCAGAGCGGAAAGTTTGTCTGCGATTTGAGCAAGGATCTGCTGTTTCATTTCGTCACCCTTCTCTCTTTTTCTTCGGTTTTCCGGAGCCGCGGTCGGGCAGCCCCTTTTACGGACGCCGAACCCCCCGCCATATCCGTGACCCGGCGGAGGGCCTTCTGTTTTCAGCCGTATGTTTTTTACTTTTGGAATGCCGGATTTTTCTTTCCTTTCTCATTTTATAATGACATTGAAAAAATAACAAGCCCGGAACAAAAAAATGGAAAATCCCGCCGTTCCGATTTATCGGGCTGCTTTATCTTCCCCCCCCCCGCATAAAATCTTTTTGAAGAAAAAAGCCTGCTTCCCGACAATCCGGGAGCAGGCAAATTCATCCGAAAAATAGAAAATCACGGGATCATGAGGTCTGTTTGGCGTATTTCAGCAGGCGGAGATCCAGCACCGCGGCGATCGCGCCGAGGACGACAAACGAGGCAACCAGACCGATCATCTGGCCGACGGAGAGAACCACGCCCAGCGACCTTTGAAAAATCGTCTGAAAAATCACGCAAACGCCGACGCCGGTCAGCAGCGTGAGCAGAACGGGAGCCATCTTATAGCCGATTTTCTCTTTTTTTAACAGCATAATGCCGCTATACAGCGCGGAAGGCAGGACTATGGCCAAATCGAGCGCAAAGGCGGGCTCCGTCGTATAGATTTCGATGGTTTCCATCGGCTGCCCCGTGATCACAACGGGCAGAAGAAAGGTCAGCCATATAAAGGTGGAACAGCCCCCGGCGATCAGAAATACCCCCGTTCCGACCAGATGCTTTGCATACAGGCTTTCCTGATAGACCTCCTCCGCCGCAACGGCTTGTAAAGACAAAAGAAAAGCGAACAGGGAGCTCCCGAACTGCAGCACATACAGAAGAAATAATCGGTTCATCGTCACGCCCATAATCAGGCAGACGGACGCATACAGAATGATGGACAGCAGCCCGGTTTGAAGAAGCATCCCCGCTTTTTTATCGCGGAAGAACAGGATTACGGCGAGAAGCATCAGCCCGGCAAGAAGAACGACGAGGTCCATTCCCTTTGTCGCTCCGGCCTTCATCAGGGAATTGTCGGCGTAAATGCCGTTGCCATATAGTACAACCTGCTGTCCGTATATATTTTCAACGGTTCTTTCCGTTCCGGCGTCCGTAAAAAATACCCCAACGCAGGCGGAAAACGCCGAAGACAATACGGCAATAACCGTCAGCCCCGTAAGAAATTTTTTCATAAATCCATCGCTCCATCCATAAATGGAAATATTCCGAACAAAGTATACCAGAAAAAGCATAGAAACGAAAGGGCAAAGCCCAAAGGTCACGGCAAAGATCGATTCGGCGGAATCAAGCTCTCTGCCGGAACCTGGCTTTCCTGCCGGGCCGCTGGAATCGGGCCTGACTGCCGGGCCTCCGGGCTTTGGTTTATAGGCGGCAGCCTCTCCGGAAATTTGCCCGATCGGATTCTCCGTCCGCCGTTGCGGCGCTTTTTTACGGCACAATCGCCGATACGCTTCCCGGCGGTCTTTCGGGGCCTCCCGTTTTGTATTCCTGAAGGCCCTCCGGCGCGGAGGCGCTCAATTCCATTTTCTCCGCATCCGCAAAAGAACGACGCGGCACCGAAGCAGGTCTCCTTCACACCGCCGCCATAAGTATCAAGGGAGGCCATAATCATATAAACCATGCCGCCGGGCAGCGGGCGCCGGGAGTTCCAATAGATACCATAAGATTCTTTCGGCGGCATCTTGCATTTTGGGACGGATTCCTGTATCTTGAGGGTAGATTCCACAACTGATTTTTGGGAGGGTCATGATGATGGAAAGACGCACGGCCGGCAACGACGGCCTCAGAAGTTCCACAGGTTTGAAAGCACTTTTCCTCGCACTGGCCGCAGTTCTGACCGCCGCCTTGCTTTCTGCGTGCGGCACCGCGGCTCCTTCTTCCTCAAGCGAGACGGCTTCGGCCTCAAGCGAGACCGCTCAAAGCTCAGAGGTTCCGTCCTCCGCCGCCGAAAGCGCGCCGTCCGAAAACGTTTCGGATGCCGCGATCTCGCTCGACGCCCAGGACTGCTACGACACCTACCTCGCCGCGTGGACTTTTTACAGCCCTCAGCGTTACGACTTTGCGGACGGCTGCCCGGAGATCACCGACGAGTCGGCGCTGGAACTCATGTTTAACAGCTGCTGGAGCCTCGATTATCAGCGCGCGCATGACGGCGACCGCACCGGGTGGCTGGATGCGCTTCATGCCGCTTCGGAAAATTTCTATTTCCCGGCCGATCTTGTGGAGGGGACCATCGGGCGGTACTTTAACCTCGGCGCCGACGACATCCGCGCCGCGGCGGGAGAAAAGTACGACGCGGACAACGGCACCTACTTTTTCCCCGGCGGATTTGGCGGGTTCGACAAGGTCGGCGAAGTGACCGGCGTGCGGCTGGAGGGCGATCTCCTCGAGCTGGACAGCAGCTGGTATATCGGAACCACCAATGAATTTCAGTGGAGCTGCACGACGACCATCCAGCTTCAGCCCGACGGCTCCTGGAAGTATCTCGCCAATACCGTCACGGGAACTGCCGAAGGCTGACGGGGCCTTACGCCGTCCTTTTCCATAAAAAAGAGACCCACAGATAAAAACGGACCGATATTTAATCGGCCCGTTTTTTGTTGCTGTAAATACGCGGGGTTCATGCGCGGCGGTGCGGGTGGCAAAATCGCGGCGGCGCAGCCTGCGCTTCGAATCCCGCCGGTTTCTCATTTTTCGTGGCTTTCATCCCCGTGATGAAGAGAAAAGAGGTAGGAATATCCGACCGGCATGACGATCAGGCAGGCGGCGACGGCGATCGTCAGGTACGGGATCTCCAGAAACGCGCCGATGATGATCAAAATACCGCCGGCGGCCCAGACAAATCCCGAGAATCTGTGTGTGTGGTTCCAATTTTCTTCGTTGTCGAGCGTCCATGGCAGCTTGATGCCGATCGTGTAGTTCCTTTTGCATTTCGGCAGATAGTTTCCGCTTATCGCAACCGCAAGGCCCGCCATGGCGGTGACAATCATGACCACCGGCACTTGTTTTCCAATCGCCGTAAACAACGTGATCGGCATGATTATCAGCGAAGCGACGGGGACGAGCCATTTGGCAAGCATTCGCAGCGAAGCGGCGGAATTTTTTACTTTCGGGTCTGCCGTCACGCGAAAATGCGAATACAAATTTATGACGGCCAACAACAGCGGCAGTCCGAATGCCGCGAGAGCCTTCGGCAAATAGTTGTCGGGGGTTCCGGCATTGTCGAAATGAACGGCAATCTGATCCGGCAGATCGTTATAGAGCAACACCGATAGGGCGATCGGCAAAAGACATAATCCTGTGGAAATGACGGCCGCTTTATTTTTCATTTTCTTTTCCTCCGAACTGTGAGATCCACAGCATGATTTCTTCAAAGACAGAAGCGTTCAGTTCGTAATAAATAAAGTTTTTATATTTGCTCTCCGTGATAAGCCCCGCTTTTTTCAGCTGGGATAAATGGTAGGAAATCGTTGCGCCGGATATCTCGAAGGCCCCCGCGATTTCGCCGGCGGACAGCTTGCCCGCGCGCAGCATAACCAGAATCTCCCGCCGTACCGGGTCGGAGAGAGATTTGAATGTTTCAGGAAATCCCAAACCGCACCCCTCGCATTCTATTTTTATTTTTTTCTAAATAGATAGTAGCAGACCGGCATAAATAAGTCAATAGCTATTTCGATATTTTTGAAAATAGTCGGCCATACTCTGGCCATCGGGCAAAAAGAAAAAACCGGAGATCGCCGAGGTTGTGAACGCGCAATATCAAAATATGGTGTCGCTCTTGGTGCCGGTGATAAAAAAAGCAGGGAATCGCATTGTTGTGCGGTTCTCTGCTTTTTTTGTGGTGGAGGCGGGGGGAGTCGAACCCCCGTCCGAAAATCCATCCATAAGAACTTCTCCGGGCGCATCCTGTCGTTTGCATTCCCTCCCCGGCACGCCGACAGGCAGGCTTACCGGTTCAGTATCCCCCTAATACATCACAGGGCCGGAGGAACCTCCCTGCAACGTTCACCGCTAAGTCACGCCCGTTCCCAGGCCGCGGTACTCATGGGACGGACGGCGGCCTATTTAGGCCGCGTAAGCTAAATTATCGTTAGCGTTTGTTGTTTTTGCCCATTTTATAGAGGGTAGGCGCCTCTGCCCGCTATCCAAACTTCAGAATCCCCGTCGAAACCTTTACGCCCCCATATCTGGCAAAAGGTACGGGAGTATGGATTATACTCTCTGTTCCTTCATGCTCCTTTCGATGTCTCTTTTGGCCGCCCGCTCCGCGAGATCCTCGCGTTTGTCGTAGAGCTTCTTGCCGCGGCAGACCGAAACCGCCATCTTGACCCTTGAGCCTTTAAAATACAGCTCCGTCGGAATCAGCGCCATGCCCTGCTGCTGGATGAGCCCGAACAGCTTGATGATTTCGCGCCGGTGCATCAGGAGCCTGCGCGCGCGCATCGGATCCCGGTTGAAGATATTGCCCTTCTCATAGGGGCTGATGTGCATGCCGTTGACGAAGATCTCGCCGTTTTTGACTTCGCACCAGCTGTCCTTGAGGTTGACGCCGCCGGCGCGGATACTCTTGACCTCCGTACCGCAGAGTTCGACGCCCGCCTCGAAGGTCTCATCCACAAAGTAGTCGTGGAAGGCCTTTTTATTGCGGGCGATCGTCTTGATTTCGTTTTTCTGCAACGCCGGGCCCTCCTTCCCCGCTGCCGCCAAAGACCCAGATCCGGTTCAGCACGTAGTTGATGACAAGCGTCACGCCGACCAGCAGGATCTTGGCGAAATATTTATTGAGCCCCCACACGTCCGCAAGCAGCCACAGCGCCCCGAGCGAGGCCGCGTAGGAGACCAGGTTGACCACGATGAACTTCACGAATTCCGGGGAGAAGAATTTCTTCTGCGTATCAAACGTCCATTTCCGGTTGAGGGTGTAGCTGTTGAGCACGCCCGCCGCATAGCCGCAGGTCTGGGCGAGATAGATGTTCTCCGAGAAGAGGCTCACGGCCGAGAATATGGCGTAGTCGACCACCGTGTTGAGCACGCCGATCAAACAAAAGCGAAAAAACTGTTTTCTATTTTTGCCGTCCGTCAGACCGCGAAGATTCATTCTTTGCCTCCGGGAATTCACATTGTATTTCTGCCCTCGAGCGCGCGGTAAAGCGTCACCTCGTCGGCATATTCAAGGCTTCCGCCGACCGGAATGCCGTAGGCGAGCCTTGTTACGAGCACGCCGAGCGGCTTGAGCAGCCGGGAAAGATACATGGCAGTCGCCTCACCCTCGACGGTAGGGTTCGTGGCCATGATGACTTCCTTGACCTTGCCGTCCCCGAGGCGCGCCATCAGTTCCTTGATGCTGAGCGCCTCCGGGCCGATGCCGTCCATCGGGGAAATCAGCCCTCCGAGAACATGGTACAGCCCATGATACTCCTTTGTACGCTCAAAAGCAATGACATCTTTTGGATCCTCGACGACGCAGATTGTTGTCTCGTCACGCGTCGGATCGGAGCAGATCGGGCAGCAGTCGCCGTCGGTCAGATTCCGGCAGATCCTGCAGTAACCGATCTTTTCCCTCGCCTCAAGGATCGCGTCGGCGAAGTCGCGCGCCTCCTCCTCCGGCATGCGGAGGATGTGGAACGCCAGCCTCTGCGCGCTCTTTTTTCCTATGCCGGGAAGCCGCTCGAAATGCTCGGTCAGCTTCGCCAGCGGCAGCAGACTGTATCCCATCGCTTAGAGACCGAGGCCGGGCACTTTCATGTTGCCGGTCAGCTTCGCCATCTCTTCCTCGTTCGTCTTTTCGACGCCGGAAACCGCCTCGTTGACGCCGGCGACCAGAATATCCTGAAGCATCTCGATGTCCTCCGGATCCACAATCTCCGGTTTGAGCTCGATGGAAAGGATCTCTTTCTTTCCGTTGATTTTAATGGCCGCCATCCCGCCGCCGACCGTGAAGTCGTATTCGCGGGCGTTCAGGTCCTCCTGAAGCTCCGCCATCATCTCCTGCATTTTCTGCGCCTGCTTGAGCATCCCCTGCATATTGGAGGGAGCGCCGCCGCCGAACCCTTCGGGCATTCTTGCTTTCATACTCTCTGTCCGTCCTTTTTTTGATACTTATCTGACTGTCACCGGGATATCCGCGTCGCCTGCGCGTTTGAGCACTTCGTCGAGCGGGGTGCTGCGCCGCTTTGCGGATTCCGGTCTTTTATACGGCCCAATCCCATAGCGGCGGCCGCTGACCTCCGTGATCGCATCCTTGATGATGCTGCGGGCGTCCTCGTTGCGCTGCATGTACGGGATAAAGGTGTCGTTCTTTGCATCAATGAGCACCGTGTTGCCGGAGATGTAGGCCTCCGATTCGGCGAGGAATGAGAAGATCATCGGGTTCCGGGCCTGAATCTTGGCAAGCACCTCCTCCCACAGGGAGAAGAGACACGGCGTATCCGCCGCCGGTGCTTTCGCCATCGCGGGCAGGCCGTCCGCCTTTTCCGCTTCCGGCTTTTCTTCCGTCTCCGGCGGATCCGAGGCCGGTTCCGCCTGTTTGGAGGGCTTCTTCCGGCTTTTTTCCTCCGGCGGATCCGGAGACGCCGCAGCGCCCGCCTTCAGCAGGGCAACCTCCCGCTCCAGCCGATCGATCCGCGCAAGCATGGCCTCCGGCGAATCGGAGAGGGCCGGGCTGCACAGTTTCACCAGCGCAAGCTCCAGCTCCAGCCGCTTCGAGGCGGTCTTGCCCATCCGCGCGGCCGTATCCTGCAAAACGGAGATCGCATAAAAAATCGTCTGCGGCGTCAGGCGTTTTGCCTGCGCGCTCAGGCGCTGCTGTTCGCCGGCCGAGACCTTGAGCACCGCGGAATCCTCCGGCACGGCCGAAGCGACCATCAGGTTGCGGAAGTGGCCGATCAGCTCGTCGCAGAGCCGCGAGGCATCCGCGGAGCCGGCGTAGATCTCCTCAAGCAACCGAAGCAGACCGGGAACATCTTTTTCGGCCACCTTCTCCGCCAGATCGAACAGGTGATCGTGGCCGGAGAGCCCGGCGCATTTTGTGACCGTATCGACGGTGATGCGCCCGCCCGCCGCGCGGCAGACATCCAGCAGCGAGAGCGCGTCGCGCATGCCGCCGTCGGCGAGCTTGCCGATCAGGAGCGCCGCCTCGCCGTCGATCTCCATGCCCTCCTCGCCGCAGACGTAGCCGACGCGCTCGGCGATGGCCTGCGGGGTGAGGCGCTTGAAATCGAAGCGCAGGCACCGGGAGACGATGGTCGCCGGGAGCTTGTGTGGCTCGGTGGTGGCCAGAATGAAGATCACATGTTCCGGAGGTTCCTCCAGAATTTTTAAGAGCGCGTTTGCGGCCTCGCGGGTCAGCATATGGGCCTCGTCGAGGATGTAGACGCGGTACTTTGCCAAAACGGGCGTGAATCCCGCCTCGTCGCGCAGGCTGCGGATGTCGTCGATGTTGCGGTTCGTGGCGGCGTCGATCTCCTCGACGTCGAGCACCGAGCCTTCGTCGATGCCGCGGCAAATCGGGCAGACGCCGCAGGGCTCGCCGTCCCGCATTTCCGGGCAGTTGACCGCTTTTGCGAGAATCTTCGCGCAGGTGGTCTTGCCGATGCCGCGGCTGCCGGTGAACAGGTAGGCGTGGGCGAACGTGCCCTCCGCGACCTCGCGCGTCAAAATGGAAGTGATATGTTCCTGCCCGGCCACATCGTCAAATCTGCGCGGGCGGTATTTTCGGTACAGCGCCTGATACATGCCGGGCCTCCTTTCGGCGATAAAAATGACGCAGACCTGCGCTTTGTCATACGGCACACAGATGAATCTGCGGCACCCAAATCCACCGCTTAATGCTGCTCGGTTCCCCGCCTGACATGGTTCACGGTAATTTGTCGCACAGGACCCGTATGCCGCATGACAAAACGCATATCCGCGCCAACTTGTTGAGTTTGGCCTGGTTTATTCGGCGGTTTCCTCCGCTGCGGGCGTCTCCTCGGCGGGAGTCCCCTCTTCTTTAGGAGCGGCAGGCTCCTCCGTATCGGTTGCGATCTCCTCTTCCGGGAAATCGTCGTAGAGATCCTCGTCCCCACAGCAGCGGCCGCACTTCTTAGAAAGAAAATACGCTGCGGCGGCACCTGCGATAATCAGGGAGACGATTCCGACAATAACACCGATTGTTTTCATAGAATTGCCACCTTTCAGTTTCCTGCTTGTGTTCCTCAGCTTTTCACTGAGCAGATTTTTTTCATCCTGATAATGGTCGTAGGCGCCGACGCACGCCCTCATGATTCCGATCATTGCTGCAAGTTTCATTCATCGGCCCCCCTTATCAAATTCTGCTCAAGGATAGTATTATCATACCATATTTCCCGCCGCAGAACAAGTATTTCACTCCGAATTTCCGTTCCGTCAAAAAATCCCGCAAAAAGCGGTTATTTTTCGCCGAGCGCGCCGATCCGGTCGGCGATCTCTTTAAAGAGCGGCGCGGCGTCCTCCGTCCCCGATTCCGCGCCCTCCGCGAGAACCACGACGGCGTATTTCGGCTCCTCCGCCGGGAAATAGCCGATGAACCACGCCTCGATGATCTCCGCGCCGGTTTCATCGTACTGCCCGGTCTGGGCCGAGGCGGTTTTTCCGCCCGCGCCGCCCGTCTCCGGCATTGCGGCGGAGATGGCCTCCTCCTCGAGCACGCCCATCGCCATCTCGCGCAGCAGCGCGGCGGTACCGGCGCTCATCACCGGATTCGGCTCGTAGGAGGCCGTCTCGGTGTAACTCCCGTCGGCGGCGTAAATTCCCTTGATGAACCGAGGCGTGACGGCCTTTCCGCCGTTCGCGACCGCGGAGATCAGCACGGCCAACTGCACCGGCGTCGCGGAGAGCTTCCCCTGCCCGAAGGCGAAGCTCGCGAGCTCCGTTGAATTTTGAAGCTCCTCTTCCGTCGGCAGGGTTCCGGCGGACGCGCCGAGCCCATCCCAGAAGTCGCACGGCGAGCCGAAGCCGAGATTCCGCGCCATCTCAAGGATCTTTTCCCCGCCGACCTCCTGTGCCAGCGTGATGAAGTAGGGGTTGCAGGAGTATTTCATCGCGGTCGCCATGTCGAGCTCGCCGTGGCCGGTGGTCCAGTGGCAGTGAAAAACTTGCCCGTCCACATTGACCGAGCCGGAGCAGTAGACTTTATAATCCGGTGAAATTCCGCTCTCGAGCGCCGCGGCCGCGACCGCCAGCTTGAAGGTCGAGCCGACCGCATAGGCGGAAAACGCCCGGTTGAGAAACGGGGCGTCTTCATTGGAGAACGAGGCAGCCGGGTCGTCCGGGTCAAATTCCGGCACCGAGGCCGCGGCCAGCAGATCTCCGGTCTGCACATCCATAACCACCGCGGCGCCCTTTTTAAGATGTTCCTTCAGCACCGCCTCCGCGATCCGCTGGATCTCCGTATCGATGGTGAGCACGACGGCCGCCTCTTTTCCGCCGTCCGCGTACTCGGCCTCGATGGTGGGCGTGCCGATCAGGTTTCCGTAGGCGTCGGCGCTGTAAGTGACGGAGACGGACGGCCCCGCATCGGAGAGCAGAGCGTCAAAAGCCTTTTCAACGCCGTAGATGCCGCTGCCGTCTCCGTCCAGATAGCCGATCAGGTGGACGGCCGTCTGATCCTCCGAATAGCGGACCGGCCGCTCAAAGAAATAGACGCCCTCCGCCTCCGGCAGCCTTTCCATCGTAAGAAAGGGAAGCCTGCTCTGCATCGCCGCAAGCAGGCTGTCGCCGGAGAGCAGCGTCTCCAGAAGGGTCGGTGCCGTCTCGCCGGGAAAGACCACGGCCGCGGTTGTGCTCTCCCGGCCGGCCAGCGGCTCGAGATTCCGGTCGTAAATGAGCCCCCGCGAGGAGGAAAGCAGCACGGTTTTTGTGCTCTGATAGGCGGCCGCATCGGAGAGCGCGGTGTCGGAGGCAAGGGCCGCGGTTCTGATGAACAGCAGCGCAAACGCGGCAAGAAGGCCGAGATAGGCGCCGAGCATTCTCCCGGCCATGACATCGCCTCCCAAATTTACCGGTAAGGATTCTCCTTTTTTATCTTTCCCCGGAAAAAGGTTTCTAAACGATTTTTTGCTCTTGTCGGAAAACGGTCTTGACTTTGAAGGTTTGAATTGTTATAATTACATACGCTTGATCTATGCGGCAGTGCTGGAATTGGCAGACAGGCACGTTTGAGGGGCGTGTGTCAACCGACGTACGGGTTCAAGTCCCGTTTGCCGCACCAAAAGACCTAATTTCCGTCAAGGGGAAGTTAGGTCTTTTTTATGCCTTCTTTTGTACTATAATACAACTAAAGAGTATTTATATACCCTTTAGCAGAAAAATAGTCATTGTTAATTTGCGTTGCTTGTGGCAACAGGCAAATATCTATTATAATTAAGTGGCAATCAAAGGAGGTATTTGCTATGTTAAACGAAAACATTAAAGCTATTAGAAAATCAAAAGGACTTTCACAAGAAGAACTTGCTATCAAGCTGAATGTGGTGCGACAAACCATCTCTAAATGGGAGCAAGGATTGTCAGTTCCTGATTCTGAAATGTTAATCTCCATATCGGAAGTGTTTGAAACACCCGTAAGCACTTTGCTTGGAGATACTGTTATAGAGTCGAAGGTTGATAACTTGAAAGTGATTTCCGAAAAACTGGAGATTATAAACTTACAGCTTGCACAAAGAAGGACCGCGAGAAGAAAAACTCTTCACTGCCTACTTATCTTATTGTGTGCGATCTTAGTAACGATTTTGGCGGTTTTAATAGTATTGAATAGTCCTTACTTAGGTTGGGGTTATAATGACCCTGAAACTGCCGTTGTCGGAGTAGCTTTTCACGCGTTTGAATGGCTGTTTGTCAGATTAGCACCAATTGTCCTTATAGGGGCAATCGTCGGAATTTTTTTGACACGAAAGAAAGTATAAAACGGCTCTGATTTTTGGGTGCTTTAAAATTCCAATTTGTCGTGGAGGTTATGAGCATAATCTCGCGTATTCGTTCAAGTCCTCCTATTACAACAGGCTCACATCTACAACTACCAGACCACTCAAGTAAAAAACCGGAAACCGTTTCAAAAAGACGGTTTCCGGTTTTTTTATGTTTTATCCGACACCATAGCCGACGCCCCGGCTGCGGCAGGGATTCTTTTCGGAGCCGGACGATTCCCCGCTTTGGATCGTCTTTACGACGGTGCACTCCTCCGGCCGTGGAAACGAGATCACGCCGAAATACATCTTCGGCTGCCAGAGATGTACGTTCCAGACATCCCTGCCCGTCTCATCCGGGCCGCCGATGCTGTGAACCATCAGGCCGAAATCCATCTCGTCCACATTGTCGTAGGCTCCCTCTCCTTCGCCGAAGACGCATGGCCGGACATATCCGCGACACTCCTGGTCACCCAAGAAAACCTCCATACGGCCGCCGGGCCCGGGCTCCCCATTCTTCAAAAAAAGCGCTTTTTCTTCATCCCGCTCCCCGGCCGTCTCCGCCCGGCTCAGGCTGTACTCAAAATGCGCCCTGATCTGGTAGGCCACGTCGGCAAGATAGGTGCAGATCGAAAGCGGACCGCCTCCGGGGCCGGCGGCGTGCATCCCTTCCGACTGCATCCGGATCGGTTTCAAGATCCGGACTTTATCGATTACCCACCGGAAAGCCGGTCTTCCGCAGCAGGCCTCGAGGATTTCCCTCAGCGCCTCATAGGTTGGAAGAGAATACGAAAACTTTTTGCTTCCAGGCCTCGTCAGCGGATCTATGAAAAGCGCTTTCCTGCCCCATACGAGCAGGGAGACGCCGTCCGTTTCATCCATGTATTCGCTCCCTTTCAAAAAAACGGCTCTTCACCAAACTTTTTATGCCTTTAAAGCCGCTGTATCGTACTCCGGATTTCGGTTTTTCCTGTCCGAAAAAGCAAGCCGACATCGCTCCGTTTCATGCGCGGCGGCCCATTTTTTCCAAGATAAATAAAATCCGGAAAAAATTGGCCGCATTTGCGATCATTATAACACGGTTTTTGACAATGAAAAGAAAAATTTTTCCTTATTTTACCTGTTGCGACTGTTTTGTCCCATCCTCTCTTCACAATAAAGCCCGTTTTTCGTTTTTGGCGAAAAACGGGCTTCGTTATCTGAGGCGCTCAGGTTTTCTGTTTTGCGCGCTCGGCGCAGATCTCCGCCCAGTGCGGGAATTTTTGCAGCAAGCCGTCGAGCTTTTTCATGATTTCCGGCACGGGGATCCCTTGGGGACAGACGTGTTCGCAGGCTCCGCAGCCGATGCAGGCGGAGGGCCTGCGCTCTGGCGGAAGAGCATCCACCGCCATCGCCGGCGTATAGGAGACGCCGAAGCTGCAGTCGTTGTAGATCGAGAGCAAAAGCGGAATGTCGAGCCCCGCCGGGCAGCCGCCGCAGCAGTAGCGGCATCCGGTGCAGGGAAGAAGATTCATCATACCCTCGGCGGCCCGCTCGAGCAGCGCCCGTTCCTCCGGCGAAAGCGGCTCTCCTTCGGAAAAGGTGCGGACATTGTCTTTCACCTGTTCCATCGTGCTCATGCCGCTCAGGATCGTGAGCACGCCCGGTAGCGGCTGCAAATAGCGGAATGCCCATGCGGCGGCAGATTCCTCCGGACGGGCGGCCCGGAGCAGGGATTCGGCCTCCTCCCCCGGCTTTGCGAGCCTGCCTCCGCGGCACGGCTCCATCACGATGATCGGCAGATCCTGTTCCCGGAGCAGCTCATACTTGCTCTTGGCGTCCTGAAGCGTCCAGTCGAGGTAGTTGAGCTGAATCTGGGCGAATTCAAAACAGCCGGGATAGCGGCCGAGAAAGTCCCGCAGCGTATCCGGCCGGGCATGCGAAGAAAATCCAAAGTGCCGGATGCGGCCTTTCTCTTTTTGCTCCAGCAGGTAGTCGATGATCCGGAGATCCTTGTCGAGATAAGTCTGCATCGAATTTTCACAGACGTTGTGGAGCAGGTAAAAGTCGAAATAGTCCACGCCGCATTTCTGAAGCTGCCGCTCAAAGGTCGGGGCCGGATGAAAATCGGGGTTTGTCTCATGGCCCGGCATCTTGGAAGCGAGGTTCCAGCTCTCCCGCGGATACCTTGCGAGCGCGCGGCCGGTCACGAGTTCCGATTCCCCGCCGTGATAGGACCACGCCGTGTCGAAATAGTTGACGCCGTGTGCGTAGGCGTAATCGATGATCGCAAAGGCCTCCGCCTCGTTGATCTGCCCGTTCTTCATCGGCAGACGCATTGTGCCCATGCCGAGGGCGGAGATTGTTTCTCCGTGAAAGTCGTGATATCTCATCCTGTCGCTTCCTTTCGTATCCATGGAATTCCCGGCCGCCCCGTTTGAAGCAGAAAGACGCCGGAAGCCGTATTTTTATAAAATCAAGATAAAATCCGAAGCCGGTTTTGGGAAAGCGCTCAATTCCCGCGTCCCACCGCCTGAAACTTATAAAATTTTCGGAATGCCGTGAGATAAACAAGCGGTTTCCCTATGGGGCAACTTTATCCGGGTAAATCCGTATCGACCCTTTCTTTCCGGAAGCGCTCAATCTCCGTTTTCTTCCGGCCGAAAGTCACAGAATTTCCGAAACGCCGTAGGCAGCGAGTATTTTGCCCTCAGTTCCGCCTCGTCCGCCCAGACAAAGCAGTTCGGCCTTGCTTCGCAGGCGATGGCGTAGCCGGTCATTTCCCATGTGATGTGGGTGAAGATATGGATCCGTTCCACGCTCTTTTGCACCATCCGCGGCCGGCAGCCCCATGCCTCCGTTTGGACAAGCGCCTCCTCCAGCGTCCGTTTTCCCTCCACATTTGGGAATTCCCAGAGGCCGGAGAGCAGGCCCTCCGCAGGCCGCTTCAGAATCGCGTACTTTCCGCCGCATTCGAGCAGAAATACCGTCCGCTCCTCCTCCCGGCGCGGGCGCTTCTTTGCCCGGACCGGCAGTTCCGCCCAGAGCCCCTCGGCGGCGGCCCGGCAGATGCCCCGAAGCGGGCAGGCGGCGCAGTCCGGTTCGCCGTTTGGCCGGCAGACCGAGGCACCGAGTTCCATCAGCGCCTGCGTGAAGTCGCCGCACCGCCCCTCGGGATAGACCGCCGCGAGAGCCTCCGCGGCGGCGCGCTTTGTCTCAGGCTTCAAAATATCTTCATAGGAGGCGCAGAGCCGCGACCAGACGCGCAGCACGTTTCCGTCGACGGCGGGCGTTTTCTGCTCAAAGCAGATGGAACAGACGGCCCCGGCGGTATAGTCCCCGATCCCGGGCAGCGCGCGGACTGAAGCATAGTCCTTCGGAAAATGCCCGCCGTACTGCCTGACGACGATCTGCGCCGCCTTTTTGAGGTTCCGCGCGCGGGAGTAGTAGCCGAGCCCTTCCCAGAGTTTATTCAGCTCGTCGTCGGGGCAGACCGCGAGATCGGCGGCGGCCGGCAGCCTCTCGAGAAAGCGGAGATAGTAGGCCTTCACCGTCTCGGCGCGCGTCTGCTGAAGCATGATCTCCGAGAGCCAGACGTGATAGGGCTCCCGGTCCCGGCGCCACGGCAGATCCCGCTTGTTCTTTTCGTACCATGGGAGCAGCAGCTCCGGCAGCAGGCTGAACTCCGTTCTCGCCGCCCCCTTTCTTCTCAGATATTTTTTATTTTATCACAGAATCAGCCGGATGTCTGCCCCGCGCTTTAGATGAACGGCTGGCTGACTCCTTTTCTTCTGCAGATTCCGGTAAAGCGCGTTCGTTTCGGAAAAAGTCCCTGCCGGGAAAATTCGCTCCTTTTTTCGGAGCCCGGGCACTCCCGCCGATCCGTCCGATGGAACAGGGCGAAAAAAGTAACATAACCTGTCCCTCCGCGGCATACTCTTTTACGAAAAAACGGACGGAGGAACGCCTCCGATATAAATAATAAATGGAGGCGGCGGCTTTGAAAACAGGTACCCTGCCGGAAAAGAAAGGGCTCTCCTCGGCGGAGGCATCCGCCCGGCTCTTGAAATACGGGGAAAACGTGCTCGAGGGAAAGCGGAATACGAGCGCCGCAAAGATGCTGGCCTCGCAGTTTAAGGATGCGCTGACGCTGATTCTGATCGCCTCCACGGCCATCTCCATATTAATGGGCGAGTACGTCGAGGCCGCCACGATCCTTGCTATTGTGTTGCTCAACGCCCTGTTGGGCTTTTTGCAGGAGTTCCGCACGGAGCGGACCCTTGAGGCGCTTCAGGCGCTCTCCGCCCCGACCGCGAAGGTTCTTCGGGACGGGAAGCTCTGCGAGATCCCGGCGTCGCAGGTCGTTCCGGGCGACGTCATCCTGCTCTCCGCCGGGTGCCGAGTGCCCGCGGACGTCCGGCTGCTGGAGGCCTTTGCGCTCTCCGCCGACGAATCCCTGCTGACCGGGGAATCCGTTCCGATCGGAAAAGAGGTCATGGCCGGCGAGCCCGGCTTTCTTTATATGGGTACAACCGTCGCCTCCGGCCACGGCAGGGCGCTCGTCATTGAGACGGGCATGCATACCAGAATGGGCGGTATTGCGGGCCTGCTCAAAGAGGCCGGGCAGGAGCAGACGCCTCTTCAGCGGCGGCTCGCGCGGCTCTCGGTCTGGATCGGCGCCGGATGCCTCGCGGTCTGCGGAATCGTCACCCTGACCGGCGTGCTGCGCGGCGAGGCTCCCTTCAATATGTTTCTAACCGGGCTTTCGCTCGCGGTCGCGGCGGTGCCGGAGGGGCTGACCGCCGTCATCACGATCTCGCTGGGGCTCGCCGTCTCCCGGATGCTCAAAAAGAACGCGCTGATCCGCAGGCTGCACGCGGTCGAGGCCCTCGGCTGCGCGGACATCATCTGTTCCGATAAGACCGGTACGCTGACGCAAAATAAAATGACCGTGCGGAGGGTGGTCTCGCTCTCCGGCCCGGCCGACGGCTGCCCCGCGGTTTGGGAGAAGATGAAGCTCGCCGCGGTGCTCTGCAACAACGCGGCGGACGACTCCTCCGCAAGCCCGACGGAGCTTGCCGTTCTGGAGATGGCGAGAGCTTCCGGCGCGGACGTCGGGGCGATTCTTTCCTGCTACGCGCGCGAGGCGGAGATCCCGTTCGACTCCTCCCGAAAGCGGATGTCCGTTTCCGTGCTCAGACGAAGCGGGGAACGGTTTGTCTTCACCAAGGGCGCGCCGGACGTGCTCATGCGCTGCTGTTCCTCCTGTATGATGGGCGACCGCATCGTGCCCTTCGGCCCTTCGGAACGGGAGCGGACGGAAAAGCTGCTCTCCGGGATGGCCTCCGAGGCGCTCCGGGTGATCGCGTTTGCCTTTAAGCCCTGTTCCGGCGGGCCGATTTCCGAGAACAGCCTTACTTTTATCGGGATGGCGGGGCTTGCCGATCCGCCGCGGCCGGAGGCGAGGCCGGCCGTGCTCAAATGCCGGAGCGCCGGCATCCGCACCGTGATGATCACCGGCGACCACCGGGATACGGCCGTCGCGGTGGCAAGGGAGATCGGCATTCCGGCGGATGGCGCTTCCGTGATGACTGGCGCGGAGATCGACGCCCTCTCCGACCGGCGCTTTGCCGAGAAGGCGGACGGCATCCGCGTCTTCGCGAGGGTGACGCCGGCCCATAAAATGCGGATTGTGCGGGCGCTCAAGGCTTCCGGCCACACGGTCGCCATGACCGGGGACGGCGTCAACGATGCGCCGGCGGTGCGGGCCGCGGATATCGGCGTCTCGATGGGCAAGGGCGGCACCGACGTGACGCGAGAGGCCTCCGGCATCGTGCTGCTCGACGATAACTTCGCCACCCTCGTCAGCGCGGTCGAGGAGGGGCGCATCATCTATGAAAATATCCGCAAATTTATCCGGTACCTGCTCTCCTGCAACATCGGAGAGGTGGTCACGATGTTTGCCGGGATGCTGATTGGTCTTCCGGTTGTGCTGCTGCCGATCCAGATTTTAATGATCAACCTCGTCACCGACGGCCTGCCCGCGATCGCTCTCGGTTTTGATCCGCCGCAGAGCGATCCGATGGCCCTGCCGCCCCGGCCGCGGAACGAATCCGTCTTTTCGCGCGGGCTCGGCTTCACCATCGTCACGCGCGGGCTCCTGATCGGCCTCTCCGTGCTGCTGGCGTTCACCTCGGTCCTGCGCAGCGGCGAAAGTCTGGCCGCCGCCCGGACCTGTGCTTTCGCGGCGCTCGTATTGACGCAGCTCGTCCACTCCTTTGAGTGCAAGAGCGAAAATCGCTCCCTCTTCACCATCCGGCTGCTCAATAACTGGAAGCTTATCGGCGCGTCGGCGGTCTCGCTCTCGATCGTCCTCGCCTGCATCTACGTTCCGTCGCTCGCGGAAATCTTCGATACCGTGCCGCTGGGCTGGGGAGATATCGGAAAAGTGCTGCTCTATTCCGGAGCGGTGCCGCTCGTCTCCGCGGTGCTCATGCTGATGCGGCAGGGAAAATAAGGCCCACCTTTTATAAAAAAGAGGCCCGAAGCAGCCCCGCCCTGTGTTCCCGGCGGCGCGCGGCTCCTTTCGGCCTCCTTATTTTTGCAGTTTCCGCGCCTATGCAGATTTCTCTTCGCCCTTTTCCCCGGTGGAGCGGTCACTTCCGCCCTATGACATACCGCGTACCCGGAGATACAAAAGACGATCTTCGTGTGCTCGAGACAGCAGTCGTTTCCCGTATGGCCGACCCGCGAGCTACGGAAAATCAGCCCCTGAGCGTTTGGGACAGCAGTCATCTTTCTATACGCGCCCAGTCCGGCGCATGGAAAAAATCTTCCCGGCGTTTCTTAACCGAACTTCTTTCTCTGAGAAAAAAAGACCCCTCCGGTTTCCCGGAAGGGCCTTTTGTTTAATCTTTTTTATTTCAGCAGGACGATGGCGATGAAGACGCAGCCGCCGTGATCTCCGGCAAAATTCTGGCCGGTCAGCTTGCCGAGCTCGGTGCAGTTGACGCAGTAGGCGCTCAACGACGGGCAGGCGATATCGGGATGGCGGCAAGGCTCGCCGGTGATGCAGGCGCACTCCGGGCACAGATGGCAGCCGCCGACGGTCAGGAGGCGGGCGTTTTTCTTGGAATATCCGAGTTTCTGCATCGACATCCAGAGCAACTGGCTGCGGCGCTCATGGGCGACATGCATTTTTTCGACCTGCTCGGCATCCTTATAATCCGTGCAGGGGTACTCGTTGGTGAAAACAAGGGCATCTTTATAGTTATGTAACTGGGCGATCAGTGTCTCCGCGGCGCCCACGGCCGGCGGACACTGCCAGCACCGTTTATACTGTCCGCATGCGTTCTGAACGCAAAATCTCCTCAGAGTTGCATCGCAGGGAACCAACCTTGCAGGGAGCTCTCCGACCTTGGGATCAAAGCCGAGATCCTCGGCAAGTTTTTTGATTTCATCATTCATGGCTGCCGCTTCCTTTCCGCGTCCAGTATACTTCCAATTTTGTGTTCTGTCAATCATTGGTACAGGCATTTTTTACGAATCTTATCTATATTTTCAGCGATTTTCCGTCCAATACGGCGGAAACCAACCGTTCTCCCCGATATTCGAGCTTCAGCGAAAAAAACGGATGCTCTTCGGCCAGCAGCTGCAAAAAAATCCGGTCGCCCTCCCAGATCGGGAGCTGCAAAATTTGCTGTTTCGGCACCCATTCAAGGTCTCCCTCGTCGCAGGAAGGGGCGTTCCCATCGCCCTGAGGCAGGCCCTCTTCCGGCGCCGGCGCGGTGAAGAGGTGCATATACTCGGTCTCCCACTCGTCGGAGACGAAGGTGACGATTCCCCGGTAGCGGTATTCTTTGAGCACGAGGCCGGTCTCCTCGCGCACCTCGCGGAGCATGCAGTCCTCCGGGCTTTCCTTATCCTCAAACTTGCCGCCGACGCCGATCCATTTGTCTTTATTGGCGTCGTGCTCCTTCTTAACCCGGTGGAGCATCAGATAGTCCCCGCCGTACTCGATATAGCAGAGCGTCGATTGGATCATTCCGCAAGGCCTCCTTCCGGCTCGTAGTCGATGCAGGCCTTTCCCGCCTGCGGGATCTGATCTTTTCTTGGAATCGCGTAGCGTTTCCCATCCTTGACGAAGTTGGCGCCGGTCTGCTTGAAATGAAAGCGGACGCCGTTTTCCACGCACTGCCGCCGCAGATCCAGCACCCATCTGTACTCGCAGGTGCGCGCGCCCGGCCCGCTCTCTCCGCCGGCGATCACGCTCGCCAGAGTTCCCTTTGGGATTACCCCGAGATTGATCCTCTCGAGAAGCGGTTCGCAGACGAGAAAGCGGTTTTGAATCGGCAGCGAGAGAAACAGCGAAAGCCTCTCGTCGCAGCGCCGCTGATTCTCGACCGTGCAGCCGACGGAGACATTCTCCCAGCCGCCGCCCCAATCCTCCGGCACGCAGTCCATAAAACGGGCGATCCGCTTGGTGATAATGCGAAAAAAGAGGTCCGGCCGCTGCCGCACCATATCCCAGACTTCATCCCGCCACGGATCGGCCTCTTCAAGGAAGAAATCTGAGGAGAGACAGAGCCAGATCTCGCTGCCGGAGGGCCATTTCCAGTTTCCGCCGCGGTCCTTTTTTACCGCGTCAGAAAACGAGGCCGTCTTCGCCACAACGGAGGCGTCCTTCCCGACGGATTCGTCCCGGCGGTAGACGTAGCAGTGCAGGCAGCCCTCGGAATATTTCCGGCAGCCGTGCCAGGGATTCCAGACGAACGATTCCATACGTGTTACCCCTGTTTTGCGGAGAGGAGCTTCAGAATCTCCCGGTCCGCCGGGCAGAATTCCAGCCCGTCAAAATCCTCCGGGCCGGCCCAGCGTAATGTTTCGTGCACGAGCAGCTTCGGCTCGCCGGAGACGATCTCTGCGGAAAAGAATTTGATATCGACGTCATATTCCGGGTAGCGGTGGAAGGTCTCGAGCAGCAGCCCGCCGACGGTAATTTCGACGTCCAGTTCCTCGCGGCACTCGCGGATCAGGCATTCCTCATCGGTTTCGCCTTCCTCGCGCTTGCCGCCGGCGAATTCCCAGAGATGGGCGCAGCTCCCGCCCTCGCGCCGCCTGCAAATCAGAATCCGGCCCTGTCCGTCTTCGATGACGGCGGCGGAGACATCCTTTTTCATACCATACCCCCCGGGCTTTTCATACGGATTATTGTACCCCCATCCCGGCGTCAAGTCAAACGGGGGCATGAAAACGGAATTTCCCAAGGAGTTCAAAGCCGGGCACGCCGCCGCAAAAGCGAAAGCGGCCTTCGGTACGGGCAGAGATGCCCCCGCAAAAATAAAAATCCGCTCGATCCCGGCGCGAACAGGCGGCCTTTAGGGATACAGCGGCCCCGGCAAAATCCGGCGGGTGTTTTCATCCTACTCCGGGCGCAAAAAAAGCCCCCCGCCCGGTTGCGGAGCAAAAGGCCCGGATTTTTCCGGCAGGTTCCTTGTAGCTGTTCGGCAAGGGTTCATCCCCCACGCCGTTCAAGATGTTCCGGCATCTTCCGATGCCATGAAAGGAAGCCCGCGCCGAAGAGGACAGCCGATTGACAAACCCGTTTGCGGAGATTAAAATAGACAAGGCGCTTTTGGATAGCCGTCTTGTCTCCGTAGCTCAGCAGGATAGAGCGTCCGCCTCCTAAGCGGAAGGCCGAGGGTTCGAATCCCTCCGGGGACGCCAACAGGCCGCGCCTGTAAGCAATGCGTGCTCCTCACAATGTGGGGAGCCGTTTTGTTTTTATTCCCCTCCAAAATCCGAAGCGGACCGGACGGAAGGCGCCTTTCTCCGTCCGAAGCCCTGCCTTTTTGTGTCCGCCCAAACCGGTTCTTTAAAAGGATCACAAGGTCAAACAGGCATAATACCCGTCGGCCGCAGAGGAAGCCCGTCCGTTTTTTACGGATGCCTTTTAGGGCCGGGCATCGTTTTCCTTTTCATATTTCATATAGATAAAAGCGTTGATTCCGCTCTGCTTGCTGTACTTATTCGGCACGCGCAGGAATTCCCGGAAGCCGAGCTTTTCGTAGAGCCGAACCGCGGGCGCGTTGGTATCCGCAACCTCCAATACATAGGCGCGGTACGGGGTATCCGAAAAGATATGCCGGAGGATCGCCGAGGCGACGCCCTGTCCGAGGTGTTTCGGATCGGTCGCGACGAATTCGATGGAGCCGGCGCCGGGCTCGAGCGGGAAGGGATAGGGGCGGTTTTCAAGTTCCCTTTTTAACTGAAGCCCCGCGAAGCTCCCCATAACAAATCCCAGATGGTGCCGCAGTTCTTTCGTTTGAATCTGTACGGAGGAAGTCTTTCCGTCCGTACAGGCGGCGATTCCCAAAATCTTTCCGTCCTCCGCCGCGGCATAAAAGGCCTCCGGGCGAAACATATGGGCCAGCGCGCGGGACAGTTTTTCGGGGTCTTTGGAAAAATACCGTAGCCACTGGAAAAAACCGGCCACGAAAATATCGCTGATCTCTTTCCGGATATCTTTTCCGAGCTCGCTTGCCCGTCTGATTTCCATGCGGATCCGCTCCTCTTTGTCTTTTTATTTCATAAAACCATTTCTATTGTAATATAAAAAGCCCGGATTGCATAGCCCGCTCTGGCAGGAGCGATTTTGCCAAGCTCTTGTCTTCCTGTGGATTTTATGATATGATTTTTACATTATATGGAAAGCTCCGAATATTGGAGGTGCATCTTTTGAGCAAAATCATCGAGGTCTCCGGGCTGCGGAAGTCCTACGGGGACGTCCAAGCGGTAAAAGGGCTGGATTTTTACATCGAAAGCGGAAAGATCTTCGCTTTCCTCGGGCCGAACGGCGCCGGAAAATCCACGACGATCGACATCATCTGCACGTTTCTCCGGCCGGATGCCGGTAAAGTCGTTGTGGACGGGCATGTGCTCGGCGAGGAGGACGACGCGATCCGCTCCGTCATCGGGGCGGTGTTTCAGGACAGTTTGCTCGACAACCTGCTGACCGTGCAGGAGAATCTGGAGATCCGCGGCGGCTTTTATGGGCTCAAGGGGCAGGAACTCCGCGAGACCGCCGAGAAGGTTGCGCGGGTCACAGGCATCTCCGAGATCCTGAAGCGGCCCTACGGGAAACTCTCGGGCGGGCAGAGGAGGCGCTGCGATATCGCGCGGGCGCTCGTCAACACGCCGAAGATTCTTTTCCTCGACGAGCCGACGACCGGCCTCGACCCGCAGACGCGCAAGAGCGTGTGGGAGACCGTCACCGCGCTGCAAAGGGATACCGGGATGACCGTTTTTCTCACCACGCATTACATGGAGGAGGCCGCCGGGGCCGACTATGTGATCGTCATCGACGACGGTCAGATCGTCGCGAAGGGCACGCCTTCCTATCTCAAAGAAATCTATACGACCGACAAGCTCTCCCTCGTCTGCACGGATCCGCAGAAAACCGCCGCGCTGCTGGAGGCGGAGGCTTTCCCCTATACGCAGAAGGCCGACCGGATTTTCGTCTCCATCCCCTCCACCATGTCGGCCCTGCCGATTCTGCAAAAGGTCTCGGATTCCATCTCCGGTTTTGAGGTGACAACCGGTACCATGGACGACGCGTTTATCGCCATTACGGGAAAGGAGATTCGGGAATGATCGGATTTGCAAAAAGAAACCTCCTGATTTTCTTCCGCGACAAAGCGGCGGTCTTCTTCTCGCTGCTGGCCGTCTTTCTCATCATCGGGCTGTATGCCCTGTTTCTTGGGGACGTCTGGGTCAACAGTTTTACGGGTATGAGCGGCGTGCGCTACCTGATGGACAGTTGGATCATGGCCGGGCTTTTGGCCGTGACCTCCGTCACCACCACGATGGGTGCCTTCGGCATCATGGTGGAAGACAAGACCAAAAAAATTATCAAGGATTTTACCTCCTCACCGCTCAAGCGCAGCCGGATCGCGGGCGGATACATCCTCAGCTCATACCTGATCGGCTGCATCATGAGCTTCATCACGCTCGTGCTGGCCGAAATCTACGTCGTCATGAACGGCGGCGAATTGCTGGAGCCTGCCACACTGGTTAAAGTGGCGGGGCTGATCCTGCTCTCCACCCTCTCCAATACATCCCTCGTTCTTTTCATGGTCTCCTTCTTTAACAGCGCCAACGCCTTCAGCACGGCGAGCACGATCCTCGGTACCCTCATTGGCTTCCTGACGGGCATCTACCTCCCGATCGGGCAACTCCCGGAGGCGGTTCAGTGGATGATCAAGGCGTTCCCCGTCTCGCATTCCGCGGTGCTCCTCCGGCAGGTGATGATGGCGGAGCCGCTCTCGGCCACCTTCGCGGGCGCGCCTGATTCGGCCGTGCAGGAGTTTGAGGAGCTGATGGGCGTCACCTACAAATTCGGTGATACCACCGTCACGCCGCTTATGAGCATCGCGGTGCTGATTGTAACAACGGCGGTCTTCTACGGCTTATCGATCTGGAATCTCTCCCGAAAAAAGAGCTGAGGCTGCGAGCCTTTCCGACCGTTTTGAGCACGCCTGCGGGAACCGGATTTTCTCTTTTGGAAGACGGACTCCGGTATTGGGTGACCTTCCTTTGTTTCTTCTCTTGGGATATCCGGTTGGACCGGGCGGCTCTTTTGATCCGCTTTTTTGCGGCAGGCTTATGCAAAGAAGACGGCCCATGGAGGTTGGGCAGCCCCTTTTCTCCATCCTCTTCGATTGCTTCGGGAAACGGATGCCTGCTAATCCTTTTTCCCCTGATTTACAAAAAAACTCCGGAACATTTCTGTTCCGGAGTTTTTTTCAGTTCAGATACCGCGGCGCTCGAGATATTCCATCGCGCGGGAGATCAGGTTTTTGTCATTGCGGAACGTGACCATCTCATAAGCGGTATGGATTTCCATCCACGCGATTTCGCTGACCTCCTCCTCCTGTGGGCGGAGGACGCTTTCATTCAGCGTAAATCCTATAAAATAAATCACCTGCTTTTTGACGTTGGGTTTGGGGGAATACTCAACCGCCTCCCGGAACCCTTCGCGCAAAAAGACCTGGAGCCCGGTCTCCTCCCGGATCTCACGGAGGGCGGTCATCATTTCCGTTTCGCCCGCCTCCATGTGCCCTTTGGGAAAGGACCAGTGGCCTCCGCTGCGGTGCTTGATCAGAAGAAGCTGTGTCTCCCCTTCCTGCTCACGATAGATCAGTCCGCCGCAGGACTTCTCATGTTTCATTTTTTCTTCTCCAATCGGAACAAAGCATACTCTGTTATTATCATAACACGAATAAAAACCCAGTTCAAGAGAAAATTCCGACCGTGGCTGCGGCGTTTTTCGTGTTTTCTCTCTCTTTTTGAAAATTTCCCGCCGGCCTCGCTTGCATCCCGCGTTTCGGCTGATATAATGGAAAAAAACGGGCCCCTTCCGCACCTGCGGAACCGGGCCCCTATGAATATGCGAGGTGCGGATGAAAATGAGCGTTTGGAAAAAGCTCGGAAAGCGGTATTTCATCGACGCAATGGGCGCCATGGCACAGGGGCTTTTTGCCTCCCTGCTGATCGGCACGATCTTTAAGGCGATCGGCATGATCCCGGGGCTTGCCCTGTTCGCCCAGATCGGCGGCTATGCGCAGGCGATGGCCGGCCCGGCGATGGCGGCCGCGATCGCCTACTCGCTCGGCGCGGCGCCGCTCGTCATCTTCTCCGCTGCCGCGGTCGGGTATGCGGCCAACACGCTCGGCGGGGCCGGCGGTCCTTTGGCGGTCTTCTTTATCGCCATCGCCGCCGCGGAGGCCGGGCGCGCCGTCTCCAAAAAGACGCGCGTCGATATTCTGGTCACTCCGTTTGTCACGCTGTTCACGGGCGGCCTGCTCTCCGTCTTCCTCGCGCCTCCGATCGGCGTGCTCACCGGCTACATCAGTGCGTTCATCAGCTGGGCGGCGCTTCAGGCTCCCTTCGTCACCGGGCTGGTGGTCGCCGTCGTCATCGGCATGGTGCTCACCCTGCCGATCTCCAGCGCCGCGATCTGCGCCGGGCTTGTATTGACCGGCAGCGCCGCGGCGGAGGGCAGCTCGGAAGGTCTTGCCATTGCCGGAGCGGCCGCCGTCGCCGGGTGCTGCGCGCAGATGATCGGCTTCGCGGTCATCAGCTTCCGGGAGAACGGCTGGAACGGCCTGTTTTCTCAGGGCATCGGCACCTCGATGCTCCAAATGCCGAATATTCTGCTCCATCCGCAGATCTGGATTGCGCCGACGCTCGCTTCCGCCGTCACCGGGCCGCTCGCGGTCTGCGTCTTCCAGCTTGAGATGTACGGTGCGGCCATCAACTCCGGTATGGGTACCTGCGGCCTGCTTGGGCCGATCGGCTTGATTCTGGGCTGGTTCGACCCCGAAAACGGCTATCCGCGGGCCGTCACCGCAACGGACTGGGTGGGCCTCGCGCTGATCTGCTTCGTCCTGCCGGCCGTCCTTTCTTACCTATTTAATGAGATCCTCCGCAAAATCGGCTGGGTACATGACGGCGACATGAAGCTGCCGGAATAAATCTCCCGGGCCGGAAGACGGCCTCCCGCGCCGCATCTTTCAAGGTACACCATTCTTTTGCCGACCGATATGGACATCGGCGAGGCAAAAATCGGCGTCCTATGAGAAAGCGCCGACCGGCAGAGCTCTGCTTTTGCTCGGCACGATACCTGTCTCCGGAGAATTCTCCCGAACCGGAAGACGGCCTCCCGAGCCGCATCTTTCAAGGTACACCATTCTTTTGCCGACCGATATGGACATTGGCGAGGCAAAATTGATTCTCAAAAATATTTTCTTAATGCCCGTTGGAAAAGCGCTGATCGCCGGAGCTTTGCCTTTGCTCGGCGCAGTCCTGTCTCCGGAGAGTTTCCCCTGACCGGGAAACGTCCGAAGAGATTTAGAGGGTCACTTCTCAAAGTTATGGCCCGCCGAGGTATGAGTTTTCATCCGCGGCGCGGCGGAATTTTCTGCCCTGCAAAAATCGTTTAAAAAAATCCCCTGTCTCCGGGAGCGCTTTGCATCCGGCGGCAGGGGATTTTTATTTCTATCAATCAGCGGACGACCGCGCCGTATTCCGCGGCAAGCGCCGCGAGCCGCTCTCCGTCGATCCGGCTGCGGGAATCGAGAATCGCCCTGCCCGGATACAAGAATAAAGCTTCGGCGAGCGCCTCTTCATTTTCCGCGAGAAAGGCGGCGGGCTTATGCAGCAAATGGGCGCTTTGGGCAAACAGGCGGGCCTCCTCCGGAGAGGCAATGCGGATCAGGGCGGCGTCTCCGGGCTCCTCCGCGGCATCAATGAGCGCATCGTCCAGATCCGCCCCGCAGGCGATCTCCGCAGAGAAGCGGAATGTTTTTTCAAGAAAATACGCGCGCTGCCCATCCGAAACGGGGATTTTTTCGTCCGGCGCTGCAAGCGTCTCCGTCTCCGGCGGCTTCCGGGCCGGAAAATTGAAGCGGTCCATGAGCCGGCGAAGCAGGGCGATGTGCCGGTTGTCCGTGCCGCAGCAGCCCCCTGCCACGGTTGCGCCGGCCGCGAGCAGTTTTTCCATCCCGGCGGCAAATTCCTCCGGCGAGAGATCATAGTGCGGCGGCCTTCCAACCGGAACGCCCGCATTCGGTTTTGCAATGAGCGGAATATTCGCACAGGCGAAAAGAGGGCTCAGGGCGGGAAGCATCCTTTCCGGGCCTTCTCCGCAGTTGAGGCCGAAGGCGGCGGCGCCGAGACTTTGCAAAACAATCAGGCCGGCAAGCGCCTCCGAACCCATCATGGTGCGGCCGGTCTCGTCGGCGGAGATGCTGACCATCACCGGGAGTCCGGTCTTTCTTGCGCCGAGCAGCGCGGCCCTCGCATCCGAAAGAGACGTGAATGTCTCGCAGCCCAACAGATCGACCCCGGCGTCCCGGAGCACGGCGGCCTGTGTTTCATAATAGGCGACCAGATCCCCATAGGGCAGCTCGCCGAAGGGCTCCGGCAGCACGCCGGCCGTGGAAAGATCCCCGGCAACCAAGGCTTTCCCGGCGGAAGCCTCCTTCGCAAGCGAAACAAGCTCCCGGTTCATCCGCTCCATCTGATCCTCAAGGCCGAAAGCGGCGAGCCGAAGCGGATTTGCGCCAAAGGTCGGGGCATAGAGAATCTCCGAGCCGGCCTCCACGTAGCCTCTCTGAATCTCCCGGATGACCTCCGGGTGCTCAAGAATCCACGCCTCCGGGCAGACGCCCTGCGGCATGCCCGCGGCCATAAGCCTTGTGCCGGTCGCGCCGTCGAGCAGTAGCGGACGATTCGGGAGTTTTTCCATTCCGACATCCCTTCCTTTTTTTGAATGTGAAAAAGCGCCCGCGCGGATGCTGAAACGAGCATCCCGGCGGACGCCATATTCCGGTGAACGCATGGGTGGTCGGCTGAACGGCCGAAAAGTTGATAAGATACCCGGTCCGGTATTCCTAAAGGGAGGTTCCGGCAGGCTCTCCGAAAAGTTTTCCGGACACTGCCCGGCGGCATTTTGGAAAAAGCGGGAATCCCGTGCTCACATGTATTCCGGCACGGTGATCTTGAACATCGTAAGCACGTTGCGGATCATGACATTTGCGGCAGTTCGGAAAAAAAGTCGGTGGCCCCCGTTTTTCGGGCGCCGCACGGTTTTCTCGGGCTCCGAAAAGCTCTCACAGGTCTCCGAAAAGTTTTTGGGGGACTGCCCGGCGGCTTTCCGCGAAAAGCCGGGGTTTTGTCATTACATATACTCCGGCACGGTGATCTTGAGCATCGTAAGCACGTTGCGGATCACCGTCTTGACGGAGACGCAGAGCGCAAGCCTCGACTGGAGCACCGTCTCCTCTTCGCCCTTGACGCGGCAGCTGTTATAGAATTTGTGGAACAGCGTGGCGACGTCGATCGCGTATTTGGTGAGGCGGGCCGGATCGTAGGCGTTGGCCGCGTCGATGATCTCTCCCGGGAACCGCGCGAGCCCGCCGATCAGCGAAAGCTCCTCCGGCGCGGAATAGGCGCGGCCGGCGTATTCGGGCTTAAACTCGACGCCCTCGGCCGCGAGATTTTTGAGGATCGAGCAGATGCGCGCGTGCGCATACTGCACATAATAGACCGGGTTCTGGCTGTCCTGCTGTACGGCGAGGCCGAGATCGAAGATCAGGTGGGTGCTCGGCTCGCGCAGATTGAAGAAGAAGCGCGCCGCGTCGAGCGGCACCTCTTCGAGCAGATCGGTCAGCGTGATGGCTTTTCCGGTGCGCTTGCTCATGCGGACGGGCTCGCCGTCCCGCATGAGCTCGACGAGCTGCATCAGCACGATGTCGAGCCTGTCCCCATCGCAGCCGACGGCGTCCATCGCGCCCTTGAGCCGCGCGACATGGCCGTGGTGGTCGGCGCCCCAGACGTTGATCACACGGTCGAAACCGCGGAGGGCGAATTTGTTGTAATGGTAGGCGATGTCGCCGGCAAAGTAGGTCGGGTTGCCGTTTTGGCGGATCAGAACGTCGTCCTTGAGCTCCAGCGCCTCGATCTGCTCCTCGGTTTTGCCTTCCCGGCGAAGCCTCTCGGCCAGCACCTGCGTATTTTTATACCAAAGGGCGCCGTCCTTCTCGTAGGTGAGGCCCTTATCGGTCAGAATTTTCACGATTTTATCGACGGTGCCGTCTTTATAGAGCGAGCTCTCGCGGAACCAGACGTCGTAATCGATGCGGTATTTCGCAAGGTCGCGCTGAAGGCCCTCGACGTTTTTCGGCAGCGCATAGGCGATCAGGGCCTCCCGGCGTTCCTCCGGGTCGGCATCGAGATATTTATCTCCATAGAGATCCGCGAATTCCTTCGCGCGCTCCTTAATATCCTCGCCGTGGTAGCCGTCCTCCGGAAACTCGACAGCTTCCTCGCCTTTATAAATTTGAAGATATCTTGCCTCAAGCGAGCAGCCGAATTTGGCGATCTGGTTGCCCGCGTCGTTGATATAGAATTCGCGGGTCACGTCGTAGCCGCATGCATCAAGCGCCGCGGCGATGCCGTCGCCGATCGCTCCGCCACGGGCGTTGCCCATATGCATCGGGCCGGTCGGGTTGGCGGAGACGAACTCCACCATGATCTTTTTGCCGGCGCCGATGTCGCTGCGGCCGTAGTCCGCATCCTCCTCCAAAACGGCGGATACAGTATCCGCGTACCATTCCGGCGCATAGAAGACGTTGAGGAATCCGGGCCCGGCGACCTCCGCCTTCGTAAAGATTCCGCCCTCCCCCAGATGGGAGACAAGGGCCTCCGCGATTTTTTTCGGCGCCGTATGCAGCGCGCGGGCGGATACCAGAGCGGCGTTGGTGGCGAGGTCTCCGTTTTTGGAATCGGCCGGGATCTCGACGATAAAATCGGGGAGCTCCGCCTCTGGCAGCTCGCCGGCGGCAAATGCGGCCCGGAACGCCGACTCAATCCGGCCCCTGAATTCCTGTTTCGCTTCCGCGACGGGATTATGCATCGTGATGTTCGCACTCCTTCACTACGATATTGACTTCGTTCTCGCTCGAGAGAACCGTGTTGATATCCAAGGAATAGCGAAAATTCAGCATCCCGCCGTTTTCCTTCAGATCGTTCTTGATCTCGCCTCCCTGGACGCCCATGATCCAGTCCGTGAAGCCGTTATCATAGAGGCACTGGTGGCGCGTGCCGTTCTCGATGATGAGCTGGCTGCGGCGCTTGCCGCGGCGGGTCATCGTCACCTTCTCGGTGCCGTCCACCTGAAGCTTGGTTTTGATCGTCGGCACGGCGTCCTCTTCCTCGGCCTCGTCGTAATCAATGAACCAGCTGCCTTTTCTTTTATAGTATTTTCCCTTGGTCAGCATCTCGATGGTGTCTTTTTCGCCGTCGATATCCTGAATGCCTTTTATAAATATAACCACATCTTTTTTCATTGCAGTTTCCTCTATATCAAATCGTCGGGGGAGATTTTCTCGACCTCGGTCAGCTCCTCCCCCAGAAATTCTCTGCCGAGATCCGCAAAGCTGCCGGCGGCGTCGGTGAGGAAGAATTTCATCTTTCCCGCCTCTCCGCTTTCGTTCAGCAGACCGTTTTCTTTTAAATACCGCGCCGCGGCGAGGGCGGTCTCCCTGCCGGAATCGATCAGGAAGAGTCTTCTCCCGGTCATCTCGTCAATCATCGTGTAAAGCAGCGGATAGTGGGTGCAGCCGAGGATCAGGGTATCCATGTCGGTCAGGTCGAATTTTTCAAAATAGCCGGAGAGCACCTTCCGCGTGACCTCGTTGTGAAAATCGGTGTAGCCGTTCTCGACGAGCGGCACCAGCAGCGGGCACGCCACGCCCTCAAACTCCGCAGCCGGGGAAATCGCTTTCACGGCTTTTTCGTAGGAGCGGCTGGCGACGGTGGCGGCGGTGGCGATGAGGCCGATCTTTCCGTTTTTGGTCGCAGCAATCGCGGCTTCCGCGGTCGGGCCGACGACGCCGATGCAGGGCACCGGGCGGCTTCCCATCTCGTCGGCGAGCACGGAGCTCACCGTGCCGCAGGCGACGACGATCAGCTTGACGTCCTGCCGCTCAAGAAAATCAAGGCATTCCGAGGCAAACCGGCGGATCGTCTCTCCGCCGCGGCTGCCGTAAGGCACCCTCGCGGTATCCCCAAAATAACAGATATTCTCGCCGGGAAGAATGCGTCTGAGCTCCCGGACGGCGGTGAGGCCGCCCAGCCCGGAATCAAAGACGCCGATGGCTCGTGTATCCGTAAGCAGTTCCTCCAAATTACATAATTCCGAAGCGAACGCCCGCCCTGCCGGTATGGATCGGCCGCCCGAAGCTTCATAAAAGACTCATGGGCAAACCCGTTCCGGGCGGAATCTCAAAATGCCGCCGGCCGGCTCCGTTCCGGACAAAAATACGTTCCCGTCATCCGTTTTTGCAGGCTCACGGCTCCAGCGCAAGCTCCAGCAGCCGGTCGATAATCTCCGAATACTTCATGCCGGATGCGACGAGCAGCTTCGGATACATGGAGATATCCGTGAAGCCCGGCAGCGTATTCGGCTCGTTGAGATAGATCTTTTTCGTATCTCCGTCGATCAGGAAATCCACCCGCGCCATACCGCGGCAGCCGAGGACATGATAGGCCTTTTTGGCGATCTCGCGCACCTCCGCGGCGGTCTCCTCCGGGATCCTCGCCGGAATATAGAGCAGGCTCTCGGCGTTGTTGTATTTTGCATCGTAGGTATAGAATTCCTCCGCCGGAACGATCTCCCCCGGGCCGGCGACGACCACTTCGTCGTTGCCGAGCACGGAGCACTCGATCTCGATGGGATTTTTGACCGCCTCTTCGACGAGGATCTTGCGGTCGTTTTTAAAGGCGAGGTCGAAGGCGGCTCTGAGGTCCGCCTGTTTTTTCACTTTGGTGATGCCGACCGAGGAGCCGGCGTTCGCGGGCTTGACAAAGACCGGCCAGCCGAGCTCCCGGCCCACCTCTTCGGCGGCCTGCCCGTAATCGCAGCCGGAGAAATAGGTCAGCCACCGCACCTGCGGTACGCCGGCGTTTGCGAGCACGGTGTGGCAGATATCCTTATCCATGCAGACCGCGGAGGCGAGCACGTCGCAGCCGACATACGGGATGCCGGCGATCTCCAGAAGGCCCTGCATCGTGCCGTCTTCGCCGTTTTTGCCGTGCAGCACGGGAAAAACCACGTCGATCTTTCGGGAAGTCAGTTTGCCGTCGTGGTTAAAAAGAATGCCGTGGACGGACCGGTCCGGGGAAAGAAACGCCGGGCAGGTGTAGGCCGTATCCTCCCAGCGGTTCTCCTTCACGAGGCCGATCGGCCCGTTGTAATACTGCCATTGGCCCTCCTGGGTAATGCCGATCATATGGATGTTGTATTTTTCCCTGTTGATATTCTCCGCAACGGATGCGACGGATTTGCAGGAAACTTCGTGTTCGCTGGAAACTCCGCCGAACAGCAGAGCGACGTTGATTTTCATAATAAGCACCTCCTTGTAGTCGGGTACTGTGTTTTTATCAAGGATATGCGCCGGTCAGATCTCTCCTGCCAGCGCCTCCAAAACTTTTTTATAAGAGGCGGTCGGGTCCTCGAGGAACCGCTCCTTCGCCTCGATCGCCTGCTCCATGGTGGGCAGGAAGAGCGAAAGCTCCATCAGATCGGTGCCGATATCCTTCATCTCGATGTGCAGCATAAAGCCGTCTTCGGTCCGGGTGACGGAGACGAGGTTTTCCTCCTCTCTCCTGCGGCGCAGAATCATGGATTTTGCGTTTGCCGCGGCTTTCTCGCGGATGGAGGCCGGCAGATCGCCCGAGAGCTTCTCGGCGACGTCCTTTCCCTTCGCGGTCAGTCGGTATTCGCAGACGCCGTGCTCGCTGCGGAACATGTCGACGCAGTCGAGGTTTTTGAGCTCGGATGCCGCGTCCGCAAATTCAAAATAATTGGCCGTGCCGTCGGCAAGAACGGCCTCGGTGAGCTCGTCAAAGCTCAGAGGCTCCCCTGCCGCAGCCAGAATGTGACAGATCAGGATCCGGATCCCGCGGTTGTCGGTGAGGCCGCCCGGGCGGATTCCCTCGGTGAATGCATCCTCCAAAGTCAGCTCTCCTTTTCTCCGAGATAAACGGAGTGGGTTTCGGTGTAGGTCAGTTTTCCGGCGATGCGCTCGGATTTCATCAGGCTGATTTTTCCGGCGTGAAGCGGTTTCTCCGGCAGGAGCTTCTCCATCTCCCTCGGGTCGAACGTCTCGTCCGTAACGATTTCGCGTCCAAGCGTCAGGTGCGGTTTAAAGGGCCGCTCCTCCAGCCGGAAACCGTGTGCGGCGAGCGCTCCGGAGAGGCGGCTGTAAAGCCGGTACAGCTCCTCGGGCGCCGCGATGCCCGCCCAGAAAATAGAGCCGTCCCCGCGAGAGAAGCGTCCGCTGCCCCCAATCTGATAATCAAAGGCCGGACCCGCGGCCTCCTCCATCGCCCGGCGAACCTCCGAAGCCCGCTTTGTCTCGCCCAAAAAGGCGAGCGTCAGGTGCAGGTTCTCCCGGCCGGTGGTGTGTCCGCCGCGCATATGGGCGGCGAGGTATTTCATTGCGCCGCAGAGACGGTCCTTTGTCTCCTCGTCAAACAGCAGGGCGATAAACAGCCGGTCGCCGTGCTCATTACCGGCATCCTGCTGCATCATTCTTCCGGAAGCTTGACGCGCTTGTGCGGAAGCTCATGCTTCTGGAAGAGCTGCCCGCAGCGGGTGCATTTCCATGCCCACGGATGCTCGCCGGTAAATTCCAGCGGGCCCTTGCAGTCGACGTATTCCGGCTCGGCGCCCTTTTCTTCTTCTTTATGCCGTTCTTCTCCCGCGGCCGCGGCGATGCGGTGTTTCCGTTCCTCGGAGCGTTTGCGGTAGAATTCCGGGTCGTAGGCGGTTGTGCCGACCTCTTCTTTATCGGGCTGTTCCTCGTTTTCATGTTTGCCGAAGTTGGCCGGATTGTAATCGGTCGGCTGGTACTCGTCCTCTCCGGAAGAACCTCCGGCGGCGGGTTCCTCCCCGGCGGTCTCTTCGGAACGTTCTTCCTCGGCTTCCGCCTCAGGAGCGGGTTCCGGCTCCGTCACGGCGGGCTCCTCCGCGGGAAGTTCCTGCACGACAGGCTCTTCCGCGGCAGGCTTCTTTGCCCGGGCCGACTTCTTTTCGGGAACAGGCGGAATCTCAGGCTCCTGCATCGCGGATTCTTCCGAGGCAGGCTCCAGCGCGGTTTCTTCCTTGTTTTTACCGAAATTCTTCGGATTATATTCGGTCGGCCGATAGTCGCCGTCCAGCTCGGCCTCTTTTTCCCTCTCTTCAACCATCTGGCCCTGCGGCTTGAAGTTTGCGATGGCCGAAGGGGTCGGGGCGTGCGGCACTTCGGAATAGACGACGGGCTGCGGCTCCGGTTCGGGCTCCGGCGGCGCATAGGAAGGCGCGCGGCTGAGCGCCGGAGAAGGCGTGTAGGCCGGCCGATAAGAAGCCGGCTGCGGGATCTCCGATTCGGAAAGCTCCTGCGCGGGTTCCGGCGAGGCCGGCTCAAAGGCGGAGAGCATCTCCTCGATCTCGGCGCGGAACTCGCTGCGGAACGTCTCAAAATCCTTTGCGATGCCCGTACCGATCTCCTCGGCGATGTCGTTGCGGATGCGCAGCACGGCGGCGGGATCGAAGCCCTTTCCGTTTCCGGCGCCGTCGATCTCGGCGATGGCGGAGAGCAGGTATCCGATCTGCGCGGCGGCGCGCGCGTTATTTAACAGCAATGCGGCGTTGGTGTCGAGCCCCATGCCGCCGGTCATTTCTTTGATAAGCGCAAGCAGGAAGGGCATTCTGTCTTTGCCGCGAAGCCCCAGCTCGTCCGCTTTCGGCCCGGCGATGCCCATGGCGCGGTCGATGACGCTCTTGCCCATGGCGTCCCCGGCCGGAACCGGATTCAGCACCAGCACGCTGCTCTCGATGCCGAGGGTCTCCTTTGCGCGGAAGGCCTTTGCGACTTCCGGCGCGCTGTCGAGCCGGTACTCCAGAGGGGTGTCGCTCTCGGCCGTATAAAACGCCGGGAAGCTCCCCGTGCCGAAGCCGACGACGGTGACGCCTCTGCCCTCGAGGTATTCGAGCGTGCGACCCTGATCCTGGATGCAGCCGGAGCAGACAACCAGCATATCGGTGCGGCCCAGTTCCTCGATCTCGGCCGGGACGTCGGTCACCTCGCCCGGGAACACATGCACGCCGCCGATGCCGCCGGCCGCCAGCAATTTGATGCCGGCCATCTTCGCGATCTTCATTGTGGCGGCCAGATCGGTGGCGCCGTCCATGCTCTTTGCGGCAAAGACCGGCAGATCTTTCACCGAGACCTTTGCCACGGAGGTTCCGCAGCGGCCGAGGTAGTCGATCTCCTTGTCGGAGAGGCCGATCCGCATTTTGCCTTCGAGGATGGCGATTGCGGCCGGCGTGACACCCTCGCCGCGGATCAGTTCCTGCGCCTTTTTAACGGTTTCGGCACCGCGCGGATACGGCATGGTATGGCAGATCGTGGAGGACTCCAGCGCAACGACGGGTTTTCCGCTTCGCAGTGCGCTCTCTACCTCGGGCGACAGTTCAAGAAAGGGATTGGTATTCATGACGTTTCCTCCTTTTCAGGGCAAACTGATACTTATATAATATAATTTAAAACGCACCGATTGTCAATGCGTTCCCGCATGTGATATAATGGCGTCACAGAAAAGAGGCCGAACTATGGAGATCAAAAAGAACTTTACCGAGCTCATCGGCAACACGCCGATGCTCGAGCTGCGCAATATCGAATCTTTTTACGGGCTGGAGGCGACCGTTGCCGCCAAACTTGAAAAAGGGAACCCCGGCGGGAGCATCAAGGATCGCGTCGCCGCGAACATGATTGCGGACGCTGAGGAAAGAGGCATGCTCAAGCCGAATTCCACAATTATTGAGCCGACGAGCGGCAATACCGGCATCGGGCTTGCGGCCGTTGCGGCATCAAAGGGCTACCACGTCATCATCGTGATGCCGGACAACATGAGCCCGGAGCGCATGGCCGTGATGAAGGCCTTCGGCGCCGAATGCGTCCTCACCGACGGCGCGCTCGGCATGACGGGCTGCGTCAAAAAGGCCAAGGAGCTTCTCTCCTCGGTGCCGGAAAGCTTCATGCCCTCCCAGTTCACGAATCCCGCCAATCCGGACGCGCACTACCGCACCACCGGGCCGGAAATTTTCCGCCAGACCGACGGAAAAATCGATATCCTCGTCGCCGGCATCGGCACCGGCGGCACGATCACCGGCACGGCAAGATACCTCAAGGAACAAAACCCGGCGATCCGGATCGTCGGGTTCCAGCCGGCCTCTTCGCCGCTGCTGACGAAGGGCACGCCCGGCAAACATAAGATTCAGGGCATCGGCCCGAATTTTATCCCGGAGATCCTTGATCGCTCGCTGATCGACGAGATTCTCGACATCACCGATGAGGACGCCTACCGGTTTACGGCGCTGCTTGCCAGAAAAGAGGGCATCCTCGCGGGCATCTCCTCCGGCGGCGCGACGGCGGCCGCGGTCGAGCTTGCCAAACGGCCGGAGAACCGCGGCAAGCTGATCGTTCCTCTGCTCCCCGATACCGGCGACCGCTATTTCTCCTGCGGCGTGTTCGGGGAGTGATCGTCGGCCGCATGTTCGGCCTGTCCGACCGGATTTCTTCGGAGATGCCGGATCGGTTTCCCGAAAGGCTGCAGAAAACTGATCGTCCCTCTGCTCCCCGATACCGGCGACCTCTATTTCTCCTGCGGCGTGTTCGGGGAATAAATTTCAGCTCCTGAGGCGAAATCTCCGGACTCCAAAGCAGAATTTTTGGACTCTGGGGTAAGATCTCCGTCTTTCTCCGCCGATTCGTCTGCGGAAAGCCTTTTCCCGGATACGCTTCTTAAAAAATTTTTATGGAAACGCACAACTTTTTTCTCCGTGCGGCGGCCAAAAAGCAGATACAAATCGATAAAAATACCGGCTTGGGTTCTGAAAAACCCGGCCGGTATTTTTTACGCCGTCAAGGCGATATTTTTCCCTTTTGCCCGGCCAAACTAACGGTATCGGGAGGGAGGCGGTATCGATGAGGGTACGGACGTTTCTGCTGGCGTTTACGGCCAGCTTTCTGCTGCTGTTCTGCGGTGCCGTCTACGCCGTTTTTTCTCTGTCGGCGCCCGGTGTGCAGGAGCCGGTGCCGCAGGAATCCTCCTCCCAAGGCGGTTATATTCCGCGTCAGGAAGATAATTTCAGCGTGCTGCTGATCGGCATGGATTACGGCGGAAAAAGCGCGGAATATTTTACGCTCGTCCGCTTCGATATGCCGGCCGGGCGCATCCCGGTCTTCACGTTTCCCGCTTCCTGTACAATTTCTTATGAAAACGAGGAGACCGACATCCGCTCCCTCTGCAGCTCCTCCGGAACGGAAGCGCTGATCGCCGCGCTGGAGACGGAGTACGGCATCCAAATCGACGGCTGGCTCCGCTACGGCCGCGCCGGCTGCGAAAAAATTGTGGACTCGCTCGGCAGCTACGACCTCTCGTTTCCGCGCGCGCTCGTCTATTCCGGCGGCGGGCGCAGCATCAACCTGCTGGCCGGTGCGCAGCGCATGAACGGCAAAAAGACCTACGACGTGATCTCCTTCCCGGATTTTACCGAGACGGAGCGCTGCGACCGGATCTCGAAGCTGGTTGCGGCCTTCCTCAACCGCAGGCTCATCCGCCTGACGGAGAAGGGCGGCAACAACTTCAGCGTGGTGGCGGAGAACACGGAGGCCTCCTTCGGCGCGAAGGAACACACGCTCCGGGAACCCGGGCTTGCCTTCCTCGCCTCGCTCGACGTGACCGTCTCGAGCCACATCACAATGGAGGCGGAACTCCGGGACGGAAAGCTCTTCCTGACCGAGACCTCCCGGGAGCGGCTGATTAAATATTTCACCTGAAGCGTTCCGTGAGCCGGCGGTCGCGCCCCGCCATGCCCGCCCCGCAAATTCTCCATAATTTCTTTTGCGAATCCGGGGCCGCCTCGTTTTTGCCACATAAACCGTAAAAAATTCTTTTATGCCGTAGGCCGTTCCTGTGAAGCCCGGTTTATGCTCCATTTTTTTACGCCGGGGCGCTCAACCCGCTTTTATTCCGCGATCCCCATGAGCTTCGCCTTCATCAGCAGGATCTGGGATTTGGAATCCTCGATCTCGCCGGAGAGCACCATGCCGACCGCCTCGTCAAACGGAATTTTTACGATATCGAGAAATTCGTCGTCATCCGGGTGCGCGCCGAGAACGGAGAGGCCTTTCGCCGCGAAGAGCCAGAGCCTTTCGTCGCAGAAGCCCGGCGAGGACCATACGCCGCCCATCGGAATCCACGTCTCCGCGGATAGGCCGCATTCCTCAAGCAGCTCGCGCTTCGCGCAGGCAAGCGGCTCCTCGCCCGCCTCGAGCTTGCCGGCCGGGAGCTCCAGCAGCGCCTTCCCCACAGGGTAGCGGAACTGGCGCACAAGATATACGCCGCCGTCCCGGTCGAGCGCGAGCATGGCCGCCGCCCCTTTATGGCGTACAACCTCCCGCACGGCCTCGCCGCCGTTCGGGAGCCGAACCTGGTCCACACAGAGGTTGAGGACATGCCCGGAAAAGATTTTTTCGGACGCAATTTTTTCTTCCTGAAGTCTCATGGCATTGCTCCTCTCCGGTTTCTATATTTTCCTTCCGCAGCATATCTTAGTCGTAGTATGCCCGGAGGTGATTGGCAGTGGAATCCATCTATCTTCCGCCGACGGCGGAAAACGTGACCTACTCGATCGGCGGCATTCTGGGCCGCCATCCGTGCTCAAAATCCTTCTTTGTCGGAAAAAGCGTGCTCGGGCGGAAAATCACCGCCCTCTCGCTGGGAAATCCCTGCGGAGGCATCCTCTACGCCGGCGCCGTTCACGGCTCGGAGTGGCTGACCGCCTCGCTGCTGCTGGAATTTTTCGACGAACTCTGCTTCGCCTACGAGCACGACAGCCGCCCTTACGGGATCGACGTGCGCCGGGCGATTCTTGCGCGGGGCGTGCTCGTCGTACCGGTGCTCAACCCGGACGGTGTGGAAATCGCCCTCCGCGGGCCGGAAGCCGCGCTCTCCCTGCGCGATAAGGTCGAACGTCTCTCGGAAGGGAACTATATCCACTGGAACGCCAACGCGCGCGGCGTCGATATCAACCATAATTTCGGCGCGGGCTGGGAGGAACTTCGTGTTTTGGAACAGAAGCGCGGCATCTTCGGCCCCGCGCCTGGAAAATACGGCGGACCGGCGCCCTTCTCCGAGCCCGAGACGCGCACCGCCTGCGGAATCTGCACCACCTTCGGCGTCAAGCGGCTCTATACCTTCCACTCTCAAGGGGAAGAGATCTACTGGCGCTACGGAAGCGGTACGCCCTCCGCCTCGCGCGAGATCGCGAAGCTGCTGGCGGAGACCTCCGGCTATCAGCTCAGCGATCCGACGGGCACCGCCTGTTACGGCGGCTTCAAGGATTGGTTCATTCAGCGTTTCTGCCTGCCGGGCTTTACCATAGAAATCGGCAGGGGGACAAACCCCCTGCCGACGGAAGATCTGGTCAACATCCAAAAAACGCTTTCCGAGATGCTGTTTCTTTCTTTGATGTTATGAGAAGGGCGGGCGGTTACTGCTGCTTCTCAAAAAGCGGGCTGACCGGGCGCTCGCCGTAAATCCGCTCGATCGCCTCGGCGAAGATCGGCGCAACCGGCAGGATCGTGATCTTGTCGATGCGTTTTTCCGGCGGAAGCGGAATCGTGTCAAGAAAGACAAGCTCGTCGATGCAGCTATCCTGAAGGCGCTCGATGGCCGGATCGGAGAGTACGGCATGGGTAGCGCAGGCGACGATCTTGGTGGCCCCGCCGATCTTGACGAGCGCCTCGGCCGCGTGGCAGAGGGTGCCGGCGGTATCGACCATGTCGTCGACGATGATGCACTTCTTGCCCCGGACGTCGCCGATGATATTCATGACCTCGGAGACGTTGGCCTTCGGGCGGCGTTTGTCGATGATGGCGATCGGAATATCAAGCTTCTCAACGAATTTGCGGGCTCTGGTGACGGAGCCGAAATCCGGGGAGACGGCCACATATTCGTCCTCGTGGCCGTGAACCAGCGGCTGAAAATAGGGGCTGAGAATCGGCACGCCGAGCAGGTGATCGACCGGAATGTCGAAAAAGCCCTGAATCTGGGCGGCATGCAGGTCCATCGTCAGAACCCGGTCCGCGCCGGCGGCGGTGATCATATTCGCGACCAGCTTTGCGGAGATCGGCTCGCGGGGGCGGGCTTTTCTGTCCTGGCGGGCATAGCCGAAATACGGGATTACCGCGTTGATGCGGCCGGCGGAGGCACGCTTCAGCGCGTCGATCATAATCAGCAGTTCCATCAGATTGTCATTGACCGGATTGCAGGTGGACTGCACGACGAAAACGTCGGAGCCGCGGACGGATTCCTCAAGCGAAACCGAAATCTCTCCATCCGCAAAATGCCTGACCGTGCACTGGCCGAGCGGGATGCCGATATTTTTCGCGATGTCTGCGGCCTCTCTGGGGCAGGCATTTCCGGCGAAAATCTTAATGTCTTTGCCGTGAAGGTTCATTTTTCTCTCTCCCTGTCGTTTGCTTTTAGTTTTTCCTGACTTTATTGTGAAGACGGACCCATTCCTCTTTATTTTCCTGACGTGGGCGGCCGATGCACAGGGCTTCGTCCGGAACGTCTTCGGTCACCGTGGTCCCCGCCGCCGTGTAAGCGAAGGAGCCGACCTTTACCGGCGCAATCAGGTTCGTGTTGCAGCCGATGAAGGCGTTGTCGCCGATCACCGTGCGGTATTTTTTCTGTCCGTCAAAATTTGCAATGCAGACGCCGCAGCCGAAATTGACGCCCTCGCCGACATCCGCGTCCCCGATATAGGTCAGGTGCGCGACGCTGGTTCTCGCGCCGACTTCGGAATTCTTGATTTCCACATAGTCGCCGATCTTCACGTCCTCGCCGATCACGGTTCCCGGCCGGATCTGGGAGAACGGGCCGATCTTTGCGCCGTTCTTAAAGATGGCGTCGGCCATCTTGGTGGCGAAAATTTTGCATCCGTCCCCGACGGCGCAGTTCTCGATATAGCTGTTCGGGCCGATTTCGCAGTTCTCGCCGATCACGGTATTGCCCTTCAGAATCGTCCCCGGCAGGATTGTGGTGTTCTTTCCGATCTGAACCGACGGGGCGATCAGGATGCCGTCGGTGCAGAGGAATTCCACGCCCGCCTTGCACAGCTTCGTCAGCACGATCGTGCGGGCCGCCGCGTTGAGCGTCAGCAGTCCCACCGGATCGGAGGCCGTCATATACAGTTCTTTTCTTGCGGCCACGAAGGTCGCCGCGGTCTCCTCCCGATCGGAAAGAACCGTGAGCGCCGCAGCCAAAAATTTTTCTTCCTTCGGATCGCCATGGTCAAAAAGCTCAAAAAGAAAATCCGCCTTCACCCAATACGCGCTGGAATTGAGTTCGCGGATCATGGCTTCCCTTCCGCCGGAAGCAAGGATGGTCAGTTTCTGGCCGTTATTGATATGGTAGGCCCACGAGGCGGAAACTGTCTCCGCGCCAAGAAATGGATTCTCTGCCCGGATAATCAGCACGTCTCTGTCGCCATGCTGGGCGACCCAGTCCTTTGCGGCATAGGGAAGATAACTCCCCTCCTCGCCGGAGAAAACAGGCGCGTCACCGGTATAGGCCGAAAACGCCTCCGCATTTTTGGCGAAGACGTAACAGCGGTCCGTGATCCCCGCTTCGTCCAGCGCAGCGCTGACCCAGCCGATCATCGGCTGGAACAATACGTCGCATAGGGCGTCCGGCCGGTCGTCCCGGATGCGGGTTTCGCCGGCGGTATAGATGAGCGCACAGGCCTCAGACATCGGAATGATCCCTCCCGGAAAGCAAATTACTTCATATACATTATGCCAACCTCCCCGCATTTTTGCAAGTATTAACTCAAATATTTCGTAGAAGCACGAATTTTCGTCCAAATCGTAGATTTTACCATTCAAATGTAGAAAACTAATATGTCTTCTGTTATAATTTCTTTCAAATTGAGATATTTCTTTCATATTGGAAAGCAAAAAGAGGGGGGTTCTTTCATGAGCAAAAAGTTTGTCTATCTTTTTTCTCAGGGCGACGGCACGATGCGCGCGCTGCTCGGCGGAAAAGGAGCCAATCTGGCGGAGATGACCAACCTGGGGATGCCCGTCCCTCCCGGGTTTACGATCACGACTCAGGCCTGCACGCAGTATTACGAAGACGGACGCCAGATCAACGACGAGATCAAGGCGCAGATCTTTGAATATCTCGGCAAGCTCGAATCCCGGACCGGAAAGGAACTTGGCGACTCGGAAAATCCGCTTCTTGTCTCCGTGCGCTCCGGCGCAAGGGCCTCGATGCCCGGCATGATGGACACCATCCTCAACCTTGGCCTCAACGACGAGGTGGTCGAAGGCCTCGCGAAGCTCACAAACAACGAGCGCTTTGCCTACGACTCCTACCGCCGTCTCATCCAGATGTATGCCGACGTCGTCGAGGAGATCCCGAAGGGCCGTTTTGAGGAGATCATCGACGAGATGAAGACCGCCCGCGGCATCGAGCACGATACGGAGCTCAGCGCCGACGATCTTCGGGAGATGGTCGAAAAATTCAAGCAGTACTACGTTGAAATCAAGGGCCAGAGCTTTCCTTCCGACCCGAGGGAGCAGCTGATCGGCGCGGTCAAGGCTGTTTTCCGTTCGTGGGACAACCCCCGCGCCAACTACTACCGCCGCATGAACGACATTCCTTACACATGGGGCACCGCCGTCAACGTGCAGTCGATGGTCTTCGGCAATACCGGCGACCTCTCCGGCACCGGCGTCGCCTTCACGCGCAACCCCGCCACCGGCGAGAACAAGCTCTACGGCGAATTCCTGATCAACGCGCAGGGCGAGGACGTCGTGGCCGGCATCCGCACGCCGCAGCCGATCGAGCATCTCGACGACATCCGCCCCGGCCTCTACGACGAATTCTTCGCCATTGCGAAAAAACTCGAAAATCACTATCACGATATGCAGGATATGGAGTTCACCGTCGAAAACGGCAAGCTCTATATGCTTCAGACCAGAAACGGCAAGCGCACCGCTGCCGCCGCTCTTAAAGTTGCCTGCGACCTTGTGGACGAGGGCCTGATCTCCAAAGACGACGCCATTATGAGCGTCGAGCCGAAATCGCTCGATGCGCTGCTCCATCCGCAGTTTGACCCCAAAGCCCTCAATAAGGCCGAGGCCGTCGGAGAGGCGCTTCCGGCAAGCCCGGGCGCCGCTTCCGGCAGAATCGTCTTCAACGCCGCCGACGCCGTCGCATGGACCAAAAAAGGCGAAAAAGTCATTCTCTGCCGCCTCGAGACCTCCCCGGAGGACATCGAGGGCATGCATCACGCCGAGGGCATCCTCACGGTGCGCGGCGGTATGACGAGCCACGCCGCCGTCGTCGCGCGCGGCATGGGCACCTGCTGTGTCGCCGGATGCGGCGCCATCACGATGCACGAGGAAGAAAAATTTTTTGAGCTGGGCGGCCGCACCTTCCATGAGGGCGACTACCTCTCTCTCGACGGCACCAGCGGCAAGATCTACGCCGGCCCGATCCCGACCGTTCCGGCCACGATCTCCGGCTATTTCGGCACCTTTATGGATTGGGCCGACCGCAGGCGCACGCTGGGCGTCCGCACCAACGCCGATACGCCGACCGACGCGAAGCAGGCCGTTCTCTTCGGCGCGGAGGGCATCGGCCTCTGCCGCACCGAGCACATGTTCTTTAACCCCGACCGCATCCAGGCCATGCGCGAGATGATCGTCTCCAAGGATGAGGATCACCGCCGCACCGCCCTTGCGAAGCTCCTGCCGATGCAGCAGGGCGACTTTGAGGGCATCTACGAGGCCATGGAGGGCCGCCCGGTCACGATTCGCTTCCTCGATCCGCCGCTCCATGAGTTCGTTCCGACCAACGAGGACGACATCGCCGCGCTGGCCAAAGATATGAAGCTCGATATCGCCGATCTCAAGGCCACGATCGCAGGCCTGCATGAATTCAACCCGATGATGGGCCACCGCGGCTGCCGTCTCGCTGTCACCTACCCGGAGATCTACGAGATGCAGACCACGGCCGTCATTCAGGCGGCGATCAACGTGGGCGCCATGCATCCGGAATGGGCCATCACGCCGGAGATCATGATCCCGCTGGTCGGCGAGCGCAGAGAGCTGCACTATGTGAAGGAGATCGTCACCGCGACCGCCGACGCGATCATCGCCAAAAACGGCTCCACGATGAAATACAAGGTTGGCACGATGATCGAGATCCCGCGCGCGGCGCTTCTGGCCGACGAGATCGCCGAGGAGGCCGAGTTCTTCAGCTTCGGCACCAACGACCTGACTCAGATGACCTTTGGGTTCAGCCGCGACGATGCCGGCGCATTCCTCGGCGCCTATTACAGCAAAAAGATCTATGAATCCGATCCGTTCGCCCGCCTCGATCAGGAGGGCGTCGGCAAACTCGTGCAGATGGCCTGCGATCTCGGCAGAAAGACCCGCCCGGATATCAAGCTCGGCATCTGCGGCGAGCACGGCGGAGACCCTTCCAGCGTCGATTTCTGCCACCGGGTCGGTCTCTCCTATGTCTCCTGCTCGCCGTACCGCGTCCCGATCGCCCGCCTCGCCGCCGCGCAGGCCGCGATCCGCAACCGCAAAGAGGAGTAACGGTTCGGCCGTGCTCGTATCCTTTTACAAAGGCCATTTCCTATGCTCAATAAAAGAAACCGGCTGCTTCCTGAAGCGGCCGGTTTCTTTATGCTTGCAAAAACCGGGCACGGTTCCGAAAAAACTCCCGCAGGCGGCGGACCGTCCCGGAAAAAGCGGCCGGCGGCAAAGGAGCGGAATCTTTTCCCGCGCAGGCCTCGCTCAGGCTTGTCCTTCGCTCTGCGGCGAAAAATCCCGTTTCGTGCTCAAAAAAAGAGGCATCCGCGTCAAAAGCGGGTGCCTCTTTTTGATTTCTACGATAAAAACGGAACGGAAGCTGGGCCGCTCCGGCAGAATTACTCCTTTTTCTCCTCGCGGGCTTCCTTTTCCTCCTCCGAGAGAATATGCGCGTGAACCCTTGCGATGTGGTGTTCCTCCGTCTTCAGAACCGTGAACTCCACGCCGCCGTAGACGATGACGGGGTGTTCGTCCTCTTCCGGAATGCGTCCGAGCATATCGGTCAGCAGGCCGCCGAGCGTATCGTATTCCGCATCCATCGGCACCTCGATGCCGATCAGGTCGTCGATATCTTTGAGAAAGACGGTCCCGTCGAGATCGAAGTTTTCCTCGTCGATCTGCGAGATCTCCTCCTCTTCGTCGTCGTCATACTCGTCCTGAATATTTCCGACGATGGCCTCGAGCAGATCCTCCATGGAGATGATGCCCGCGGTGCCGCCATACTCATCCACAACGATGGCAAGCTGGATCTTTTTCTGTTGGAATTCCGCAAAGACCTCGCGGCAGCTGTTGGATTCCGGCACGAAGTTGACTGGCCGGATGAAATCCTCCACCTTCCTGCTCCGGAAATCCGGGTCTCCGATCAGGGAGAGCAGATCCTTGACGTAGATGACGCCCCGGATGTTGTCGATCGTCTCCTCGTAGACCGGGAGCCGGGAGTAGCCATCCGCAATGGCAGTCTCCACAACTTCGCCGATGCCGTCGCTCTGTTCCACGGCGGTCATGTCGATGCGGTGCGTCATCACCTCGCCCACCGTGCGGTCGTCGAACTCGAAGATGTTGTTGATCATATCGCGTTCGCTCTCCTGGATGGTGCCGTTTTCGTTTCCGGCGTCGAGCATCATCCGGATGTTCTCTTCGGTGGCCCCTTCCGGCTCGCCGACCGAATCGATGCCGGCAAGTTTCATGATGGCCGCGGCGGAACCGTCAACGAGCTTCACCAGCGGGCGGAAAAACAGATAAAAGAGATACAGGATCCCCGAAACGCCGTAGGCGATTTTTTCCGGCTTGTGCATGCCGATCCATTTCGGCACCACACCGCCGAACACCAGCATAAAAAACGTGAGCACGAGCGTCAGCAGGATCAGCGTGAGCACCTGTACCGTCTCCGCGGCAAGCGGAACATAACGCCCGAAAAATTCCGCGGCCGGCGCGGTGTACTCGTTTGCCGCGAACGCGGCGGCGAGAAAACCAAACAGCGTGACCGCGGCCCGGATCATGGCCAGGAAATCATTCGGCTCGTCCGCCATCCTGCAAAGGGTTATAGCGCTTTTACTCCCATCGTCCGCGTCCTTATGGAGCTTTGCGTCGTTGAGGGAAATCAGCGCCGCCTTGCTCATCGCAAAAAATCCTCCGACGCCGACGAGGCAGATCAGAAGAAGCAGATACCGTGTACTACCGGGGTCATCCATTTGGATTGATCTCTTCTTTCAAGCATATAAAATTCATACCAATATAGGTATTATTAAATAATATACATTTTTTTACTGTCCCTGTCAACAGGATCTGGTCGGAAACCGCATGGGCAAGCGTCTTTTTCTTTCATTCTACAAGAAACAATTGACCGGCGAATGGTTTCGTGCTATGATAATTGGGCCGGTTTTTCCGGTGCCGAATCATACGGAGACGTATCGAAGTGGTCATAACGGCCTCGACTCGAAATCGAGTGATGGGTAACACCGTCCGTGGGTTCGAATCCCACCGTCTCCGCCAGAAGTCCCTGAAAGCGCTGAGTTTTCAGGGACTTTTTCTATCTTGCGATACTGCCCATATTTGG
>Ga0116151_10000036_pt1 | contig 117251 bp, 120 predicted proteins | sample AD_UKC117_MetaG_FD_89893 | JGI IMG/M metagenome (GOLD analysis project Ga0116151, IMG submission 89893) | Active sludge microbial communities of municipal wastewater-treating anaerobic digesters from Hong Kong - AD_UKC117_MetaG | ecosystem: Engineered > Bioreactor > Anaerobic > Digestate...
AGCCGCTTCGTCCGCCGAGCATCCCCAAGTGCCATTCCCCCAGTTCCCATTCCACCCAACTCATCGGTAATCCTCAAATACTCAATAGATTAAAACACCTTGGAATTGTGGGGAATCGGGTGGTCCGAAAGGACACGGAGATGGAAGGTATGTTCGGGATGAACGGATAGTTCTGGAAACAAGATCAAGTCGACTAACGGCTCGATACGGTTATTCCCTTTATCTCTCGGATACTGCGCAGTAGCCCATGTGCGCAGCTTCTGAGTTCTCGGTCTTCTTGCGTTTGCACGACATACATCGGCGCACCAGACCGCTCACCGTACAGAAACCGCTGTTCGGCAATGCGGTCGTGAATCGCCTTCAGAAGTTCGACCCTGGTCTTTGCGCTGGCCAACTTGGCGGCGCTCGCGCCCTTGATGTCGGTGCCAGGCCACCGTAGCAGCACCGATAGCAGGCTCGAAAGCCATGAGGAAATTGGCGCCGGTTCGTCCAGCAAGCCCCTTGCGGTGTTTAGCAATCCAAACCGTCGCTTGAACCAGGCGGCAAGCCACGGCATCCAAATCCATGCTAGGCGCCTTGCGCCGGCGGGCTTTGTCGCGCGGCGCGGCCCGCCAGATCGACGCCCTCGGGACAGTGCCGCTGGCGTCGTGAACCTGCTGGGGGAGTAGCCATCACTGCCTTTCCACGGCATCCGCAAGGCGGGCTAACCAAACTGACCGTCAATTCTTGGCTTAACGAGCATGGGAAAATAGGTGACGATGAAGATCGAAAACGCCGCGATCCATAAAATCTGGGAAGCCGCTACCCAGATGACATAGTGGCTTTCGGCGATCAACGGCGCTATCACTCTGACGGCAGCCCCGGCGATGAGGACGATCAGAGAAATGGCTACCGTCTTTGGAGGTTTTTGCACGTTTCTTCCGGTATGGCCGAGCGTGACCCGCGCCATCATGCTCAGGATGACGACACCGATGCCGCCAATGCTGAAAGCGTGAATTGCGACGATATTGGGCAGATTCAGGAAGACATTCAGCGCCAGCAGGAAAAAGCCAAGATTGATCCATATAAAAGAGACAAATAGGCTCCACAATAGCGGCTTTTTCCAAATCCCCGTTGTATGCCAGCCAATTAGTCGGAAAGAGTTGGCGATAAAAAGACCGATCGAAGTCAAGGCGATCATCCATGAATTTCCAACCAATACCTCAGAAATCAAGAACGTGACATACAATACAATAATCACCAAATCCAGCCACTTCGAATTGAAAATCTTGACCGGATAACCCACGCCAACTTCGATGAAAAATGGAATGACCCTTCTGCCCATGAAAAGAATCAGTCCAACAATCAAAAACAAACCGCCATAGATGCCAAAATAGGCGCCACGATCAACGAGATCAGCGGCTCCCAGATAAAAACAGCCATTGGCGACCACCAATAAAATCAGATTGGCTATAATCCCTAGCTGTTTCCACTGCTTAGCCTTGACAATCGGATACATGGTCGAACCGATCAGGCATAATGCGAACAGCAGGTCAAAAAACCCGGCGACGAAAATCAGCGGCGTACCGAACAAAAACAGAATTCTTGGCAACACCCACAAAGTGAACAATCCCAACAAACCAAATCCGTAAAGGGTTTGTACCCCGGTCCAGTTCTTGATCGCCGTCAGCAGAAATCCGGCAATCACCGCCATCGCGAACCCATAAATCATTTCGTGAGCGTGCCACTGAAAAGTGGAAATTCGGGTGATCGGCAATGGCAGTTGCAAGACATAGACGCCCATCCAGAGCAGCATCGAAACGATGGCAAAAACCGCTGCGCCCAAGAAAAACGGCCGAAATCCTAGATTGCATAACGCCACTTTAGAAATTGCACTGGCCATCAGTGACTGGTCCCCTCGGATCGGGTGATTTTGTTGTAAACGTTGTACTTGCCCACCGGTTTGCGCATGGGTAGTCGCTTGACCTCTTTCAAAGTTTCCGCGTCGTAAATCACCAACGCCCCGTCGTCCTCCCAGATGGAAACCAGTGCGTATTTGCCGTCGCGGGTGAATTCGGTATGGGCGGCGGTCTTGCCCGGTTCAGGACGCAGGGTTTTAGCGATTTCGAGAGTACGCTTATCGAGCAATTGCATGGTGTCCTTGTCCTTGCTCATCATCGCGTCTACCCAGGCGTAAGGCGTGTTTTCGTGGCTGCGCATGAAGAACGCCGGGCCGGCGGTTTTGACCTCCTTGATCACCTTCCAATCCTTCATGTCGATGACGGTGATTACGCCTTCCCTGAGATTGGGCGTCGCCATGACCGGCCGATCCTGATACGACCAGGAAATGCCGGAGCCAAGATGCGGCAGGCCGGGCAGCGGCAGGTCGGCGACCTTGCGCCGCACGTCCAGATTCACCACCTGGCCGCCGGGTATGGACTTATCGCTGCCATCGGCGGGTCGCGCCGCGCCCAGCACGTAAGCGTAATCCTGGCTGAAGAAAAAATCGTCGAGAATGGCATCGAGCTGGGTCACGCGCGGCGTCCACATCCCCGGCGAGGTGAGCGCTTCACCCATCTTGTAATCGTGAACGTAGCCCTTGAATACCGGCCCGGCCTTGGGGTCGTAGCTCAGTTCCCAGACTTCGGGAATATCCTTGAGCGCGGCCACGAAACTCTTGCGCGGCGCAGCGTCGTACACCGCCGACACTCACGAACTCTTGCCGGCTTCGTTCACCACCGGGATGATCCGCTCCAGGCTCAAATCCGCCGCGTTCAACAGCACCAGGGTATGCGGCAGATAGTTCGCCGCCATGACCCACTGTCCATCGCTGGACACCGCGATGTTGCGGGTATTGATGCCGGCGCGGACTTCCGCCACCGTTTTCAGGTTGTAAAGATCGAATTTGCTGACCCAGCCATCGCGAGAGGCGAAAAACACGTAGCGCCCGTCAGGTGTGAATTTCGGTCCGCCGTGCAGGGCAAAGCGGCTGGGAAAGCGGTGAATCGGCTCGAACTTGTCGCCGTCGAGAATGGTGACGTGATGGTCGCCCGCCTCCACCACCACGAACAGATTGAGCGGATCGGCGCTGAAGACCGGCTTGTCCGGCAGGCTGCCCGGCTTGACGGGCTCGACCCGTGAGGCGCGAATTTCCGCCTCGCCCCATTGCGGCACGACCGCCGGCGGGGTGTAGATAAAGTCCGCTAGCGCCTGAATCTCCTCCGGTTTGAGCTTGTCCTTGAAACCCAGCATTTGCGTCGCTGGCCGCCCGGACGCGATGACCGCCAGCGCCTCTGGCTTCTTCAGCCGTTCCAGATTCTGCGGCAGCAACGCCGGCCCCATCCCGCCCAAACGGTCGGCGCCGTGGCAAGCCACGCAATGCTGCTGGTACAACGGCGCGGGGTCAGGCGCGGCGCTAGTCGAAATCCCCAGCGACATCAGGCAGGCGAACAACAGGCTTCTCTTCATGACGTGACGCTCCGGCGATCGGTTCGATACGGGGTCACGGTTAACCGCTCGCCGCCTGTTGCGATGCCGATTTCCTCGTCGTCCAGATAACAGGCGGGGTCTTCGGCCCACGGGTCGCCTGTGAGTTGCTCGGCGCGCACCCGGGTATTGCCACCGCAGATATCGAAATATTGGCACCGACCGCAACGGCCCTTGACCGAACGCGGATGGGCTTTCAAACCGGCCATCAGCGGATCGGAGGTATCCGGCCAGATCTTGGAAAACGGCCGCTTCCGGACATTACCGAGGGTGTGATGCCACCACATGGTGTCGGGATGGACGTTGCCAAGGTTGTCAATGTTGGCGACGTTCACGCCGGAAGCGTTGCCGCCCCATTGCGCCAGTTTGGCGCGGATGTACCCTGCCAATTCCGGGAATCGCTGGCGGACCCAAAACAGCAAATACACGCCGTCGGCATCGTTGTTGCCGGTCACGAATTCCTTAGGCCGTCCCTCGCGCACCAGCCGCCAGCAGGTATCGAACAGCCAATCCATGGCTTGGCGGGTCGTCCGATGGTGGGCATCGTCCTTGCGGTTGCGATTGCCGCGACCGGCGTAGTTGAGATGGGAAAAATAGAATTTGTCGATCTGCTCCGTCTCCAGCAACTCCAGCAGGCGCGGCAGGTCGTGGGCGTTGTCCTCGGTCATGGTGTAGCGAACGCCCACCTTGATACCGTACTCGCGACAAAGCCGGATGCCGTTCAGCGATGCGGCGAACGCCCCTGCTTGACGGCGGAAGCGGTCGTGAGTTTCGGCGATGCCATCCAGGCTAACACCGACATAATCGAAACCGACTTCGGCGATACGGGCGATGTTGGTTTTGTCGATCAACGTGCCGTTGGAAGACAAGGCGACGTAAAACCCCATGTCCTTGGCGCGGCCGGCGATGGCGTAAATGTCCGGGCGCAGCAGCGGCTCACCGCCGGATAGGATCAACACGGGCACGCGAAAACGCTTGAGATCGTCCATGACCGCGAACACCTCATCGGTCGTCAGTTCACCGGGGAAATCGGTATCGGCGGAAATCGAATAGCAATGCTTGCAGGCTAAGTTGCAGCGTCGTATCAGATTCCAGATCACCACCGGACCGGGTGGATTGCGTTTGGGCACCAGCGGCGTAGGTCGGGCGATTTCCTGCATGAACTGGGTGATGCGGAACATGAGCGACCTCCTTCAACCATGCAGGCGCAAGCCGGTCTTTTTAAGAATCCGCGTGCTGTAGAGAATGTCGCGGGCGCGGCAGGCATCACCCAAAATTTCGGCGATGCGGTCGGCCTTAGCGGTCACTTCGTCGCGGCTCGCGCCGTGCGTCATCGCGAACAGGTTATAGGGCCAATCCGGGCGGTGGCGCGGACGACGATAGCAATGGGTCACGAATTCGAGCGCCCCAATTTGCGCGCCGAGTTCGTCCACCGTCTCATCGAGAACATCCCAAACCGTCATGCCGTTGGCGGCGTAACCGATACGGTAATGGTTCGGCACCACGCCGATGCGGCGGATCGCACCGGCGTCTAACAAGGCTTGCAGGCTGGCGATGATCGCTTCTGCATCGCTACCCAGTTGCGCGGCGAGGGCGTGATAGGGTCGCGGAGCCAATGGCAGACCGGCCTGCGTAGCGAGAATGAGCGGTCGCCATTCCGTCAGTCGATCAGGCGACAGGGACGATGCGGCTTTGCGTTCGGTGGGCGGTTTGGAAGATTCCGCTCGACGTGCGCCCACCGCAAACCGCGCTTCGATGAAATACTCGCGTTCCTTGGGAAAGTTGAAGACCGGCGATCCGGTCGCCGCCGCAATGCGCTGGACGGTTTCGTTCATCCCGACGGGTGTTTCGGTCGCCAGCACGAACCACATGTTGAAAGCATGGTTGCGCCGGTAGTTGTGCGCGACTTCCGGAAAGCCGTTGACGATGGACGCGATTCGGTCGAAATCCACTTCTGGCGCTTGCAAAGCCGCCAGAGAAAAGGCGCCGCCCAGCCGTTCGATCTGATACAGCGGCCCGAAGCGGGTAAGCATGCCATCCGCCAGCAACTCCCGCAGAGCTTGCAGCACGGCGTCCTCACTCGATTTCAATCGCTTGGCCACCACCGCGAACGGCCGCTCGCACAGCGGGAAACCACCCTGCCATTCGTCGATCAGGCGGCGCTTCAACTCATCCATGTTGCCGCCTCGAAGTCGGTTAAATGACGCTGCCCCTCCTCCACTTTTTTCGGCAAGGTGACGCGCGGCTCGGACGTTGTCAGCGGCAGATAATACGCGCCCCGCTGTCGAAAACAGCGGGTGCTGAACAGCACGGCGTGAGGATAGGTCGCCAATCCCCGATTGACCCGGATTTGTCCGACCCGCTCCAGCACTTGTTCATGCTCGCGACCGTGCATCATGCAGAACAAGTTGTAAGGCCAGTGCGGCAAACGGCGCGGGCGGCGGTAACAGAGATTGACGCCAGCCTCCGTCGCCAGCGCCCGGCCGGCCGCGCCAACTTTGGCATCGGGAATATCCCAAACCACCATCGCATTGGCCCTGTAGCCCAGCGCACGATGACGAACGATAACGCCCAGCCGCTTGATCACGCCTTGTTCGAGCCAGTACCGCAGCCGCTCCAGAACCGTTCGCTCGGACAGGCCCAACTGCCGGGCCAGGAGATGATAAGGCCGGCTGACCAGCGGTAGACCTTCCTGCAACGTCGCTAACAGGCTTCGATCCATCTCACCGAGATCCACCGGGTCAATCCCTTGCCTTCCAAGCATGAGCGAACAGGTTGAGGCGAATGATCGGGTTCGTCCACCGTCGCGCAAATCGAACCCAAGATCGACGTGGAATGCTTCCAGCAACGGTAGATCGAGTACCAGCAAGCCGGTGTGATGTTCGATTTCGGCCAACACCACGCGCAGGTGCGTCACCGTGGCGGCGGTCAGCACGAACCAGAGATTGAAATCGTGTTCGCGCTGATAATTGTGGTTGACTTCGGAATAGTCGTTGACCAGCCGTGCCACCGCTTCCAACCGCGCCGGTGGAACCGCCAGTGCAGCCAAGGTACTGACACCAAGCTTGCGAGCAGCGAATACTGCCCCCACCCGGCTGATCTTGCCCTCTTCCTGCAAGCGATGTAGCGCCGCTAACACCTCGGCTTCGCTCCATCCCAAGCGTTCGGCGATCACCCGAAAGGGATAAGTCGTCAGGGGAAAATTGCGCTGAAAGCGATTGAGCAATTCGAGATCGGCGGCATCCATCTCAGAACCCGATGCGATGGGCACGCGAGGTAAAGAAAATGCCGCTGGGACTTGCTGCCGGCAACTCGGCCAGCTTGGCAAAATTGGCGGTGTCGTAGACCACCACCCGATTGTCGTCGCGCGCGGAAACCCAGACCGCTTCGCCGCGCGGGGTAAATTCCAGGTGCAACACGGCCTTGCCCGGTTCCAGGGTTTGGATGATTCGGTCGGTCAGGGTGTCGATGACTTGCACGAAGCCGTTGTCCGGAAAGGCGAAGTTGACCCAGACTTGCCGACCGTCGGGCCGAGCGACCACGAACACCGGTTGGCCGCGTACCGGGATGCGGGCGGTTTCTTTCCAGTTGAGCGTATCGGCCACCAGCACCTCGTGATGGCCGATGGCCGGTAGATAGACCTGATGCCCGGCAACCGCCCAGCCGCGCAGATGGGGCATCTTGTAGACTGGTAGTTTTTCCTCGCCTTGGCCGTAACTGGCGAGAATGCGCTGGGTGCCCTGCTGCGGCTGCCAGGTATCGAGCAGGGCGATGCCGTCCTCGCCGAACAATCCCGCCAGGTAGTAGCGGCCGTCCGGCGTCACCAATCCATCGTAAGGCGCTCGGCCGATGTTGTTGAATTTCTCGACCTTGGGCGATTTTAGATCGTGCAAGTCGGCGATCCAGATTTGATCGGCGTCGAACAGGGAATAGATGAAACGGCCGCCCGGCAGATCGGCGATGCCGACCACTTTCGACAGCTTGCCATCGCCATAGGTGGCGGGAATGTCGGCCACCGGCTCCAGCGTGTCGGCGGCGAACACCTTGAGGCCGCCCGGCTCGTAGTTGGCGACCGCGACCAATCGCCCGTCCTGGGAAATTGCTCCACCGATGCTGTTGCCGCCCTGGACGATGCGTTTTTCCAGCGCGCCGCGCAGAATGTCCACCTTGCTCAAACCACCGTCGCGCCCGAATACGTAGGTGTAACGCTGATCGCGGGAGAACACCACCGAGGCGTGGGACAGGTCGCCCAAGCCGTCCACTCGGCCGATGACATTGTTGCCGCTGGTATCGACGATGAGGATGCGTCCGGCTCCGCGTTCGATGATGACGCCGAGATCACCCGTACCGCGCAACGGTGGTTCCCCGCTCCACGCCAGCGGCAATAATAGGGAAAGCAGCATCCACCAGCCGAACAATATCGTTTTTGGGATCGTCATTTGGATTCCTCCGGAAACCCGCGCAGCAGTTGCGCCACGATCCAGTCCGCCTCGGCTTCGCTCAGGAAGGGTTGCCAAGGCGGCATCGCCGTACCGGGTCGGCCGAACAGAATGGTGTATTTCAAACCGGCGGGGGGTTTGTCGCGCAGAGCCTCGGGCAACAGCGCCGGTCCCAGGCCACCACGCAGGGTCAGCCCGTGACAGGAACCACAGTCCTGTCGCACCATGCGGATCAACTCCCGGTTACGCTCCAAGGACGGCGCAGGCGGCTCGTCCGCCAGCACCGGCGAACTGCACAGAAAACCACTTACCAGCCAAATCAGCGGGCTGATTTGCTGGCCCCCAACAAAGAAGACGCCCTCGCGGGTTGATCGCGCATCGAGGGGCGAACGCTTGAACGACCATCGGCGAGGACGCATGGCAAGTAGGCACTGCAAGATTGTTGTTGTAGGAATGAACCTGTCGCAGCAGACAGGGGATCGTGACCGATATCCGGCCCGCCGCCGCTCTCGACGAGCGACGGACAGAGTGGTCCAATCTTATTTGGCCATTCCCAGAATCCAGGTGACCAAGGCATTGAGATCGGCATCGGGTACGGTTGGATTGGGTGGCATCGGGATTTGCCCCCACACGCCCACGCCACCAGCCTTTACTTTAGCGACCAGCTTGGCGGGCGCGTCAGCCTGGCCCTTGTACTTGGCAGCCACATCCTGATAGGAAGGACCGAGCACTTTTTTATCGACCTGATGACAGGCCAGGCAATTGTATTTCTTCGCCAACTCCTCGCTGGCCTGCGCCGCTGGCGCGATCAGCAGAGCCAAAGCCAGCGCACTGAAATATTTGATACGCATGACAATTCCCCTTTACCTTAGTAAATGTCGTGTTGGGTGTTGTAGACGTTAAAGTGGCCAGTCGGCGTGATGAGCTTGGGATCCTTGATGACCGTCTTCAGTTTCAAGGTCTTGTCGTCCACCACCACCAGCGCGGATTCTTTGTCTTTGGCGCTCCACACTGAGAACCAGACTTCGTCGCCAGCTTTGTTGAATTCCGGCTGCACCACGCGCTTGGCGCCCTCGCCCAGCCCGGACCACTCGGCAATCGGCAACACCTGGTAGGGCTTATCCAGATTCTCCAGATCGAACACCGCCACCGACTGGCTGATCTTCGGGTCTGGGTTCAGCGGGGTATCGACATACAGATGCTTGGATTTGGGATGCGTCTTGATGAACAGCGAGCCACCGCCTTGTCCTTTGAGCGTGCGCACCACGTTCCAAGCGTTATTTTTATGCTTCTCGGGATCGGTGCCGATTAGCGAGATCGACTCATCGCCTAAGTGACCGGTCGCCCACACTGGCCCGAACTTGGGATCGACGAAGTTGGCGCCGCGCCCCGGGTGTGGTGTCTTACCGACATCCACCAGCGCCGCCAGCTTGTCTTCCTTGGTGTCCACCACCGCGATCTTGTTGGAAGCGTTGGCGGCGACCAGGAAATAGCGTCCGCTGGCATCGAAGCCGCCGTCATGCAGGAAACGGGCACCATCGATGGTGGTAGTTTTCAGGTTGTTGAGGTCTTCGTAACTAACCATCATGATCTTGCCGGTTTCCTTGGCGTTGACCACGAACTCGGGATGGAAGTGAGAAGCGACGATGGAGGCCACGCGCGGTTCGGGGTGATACTCGCTGTCCACTGTCATGCCCCGGGTGGAGACGATCTTGAGCGGCTTCAAGGTGTCGCCTTCCATGATGACGTATTGCGGCGGCCAGTAAGAACCGGCAATCGCGTACTTGTCCTCGTAACCCTTGTACTTGGAGGTTTCCACCGAACGAGCCTCCAAGCCGATCTTGATTTCCGCCACAGTGTCTGGCTTTTCCATCCAGAGATCGATCAGATTGATCCGGGCATCGCGGCCAATGACGTACAGGTAGCGGCCCGAAGCGGACATGCGGGAGATGTGAACCGCGTAGCCAGTCGGGAGAATGCTGATAATTTTCTTGCTGTCGCCGTCGATCAGCGCGACTTGACCAGCATCGCGCAACGTCACCGACATGATGTTGTCGATGTTATAGTTGTTCATCTTTTTGGTGGGACGCTTATCCACCGGTACTACTACTTTCCAAGTGGCTTCCATGTCCTTGATGCCATATTCCGGCGGCAAGGGCGGTTCCTGTTGGATATAGCGCGCCATCAAGTCCACTTCCTGGTCGGTGAGTTCCCCAGAAGTCCCCCAGTTTGGCATCCCGGCGGGCGAGCCATACTTGATGAAGGTTTTGAGATATTCGGTACCGTTAGTCAGAGTCTTGTCCGTGGTTAGCGGTTTGCCGGTCGCCCCTTTGCGTAGCACGCCGTGGCAACCCGCGCAACGCTGGAAATAAATCTGTTTGCCTTTTTGGAACTCCGCTTCGGTCATCGACGGCGCCTTGGGATTGATGCTCTGATGCATCTCCTCGCCGGCCAATGGCGAACCGCCGGCTTGGTACTTAACCTCGGCCCCGCTATGGCCATCCTTGGCGGCTGGCTGGTCCGCAGCCAAGGCAATACCGACGACGAACGGTAGAACAGCCAAAGCGACAGTCACTTGTTTTATTTTTGGGCGGACGTATAGCATGTGCATCCCCTCTACAAGGCAACGGGTGGTAGCGTGACTTGGTTATCGTCTGAACTGCTTAATGAAATACGGCAACCGCCATCATCGCGCCTTGATTTACATCAAATTCCCGAATAATTGCATCAAATAGAGTGTGGTAATACCTGATTGTTAACCGAGCGTGAGGAACAGTAGAGCAGGTGAGCAAACAAATCGATATCGGTCGGGTACTGGCCAACCTGCCGCTGTTTCAGCAGTTGAACGACGGCGAGATCGCCAATCTAGCGGCGGGAACGCGCGAGATTGGCCTGGGCAAAGGGCAGATTCTGTTTCAGAAGGGCTGCTGGCTGGACGGTTTCTACGTGACCGTGTACGGTCAGATCAAGCTGGCGTTTTCCTCGCCGCAAGGCCACGAGAAGGTCGTCTCCATCGTTGGACCGGGGCAAAGCTTCGGTGAAGCGGTAATGTTCATGGAAACGTCCTGTCCGGTAATGGCTCAAGCGTTGGAGGATTCCCGCCTGTTATATATCGCCAAACAGAGCATCTTCACGGCCATCGATCACGACAGCGCTTTCGCCCGCCGCATGTTGGCAGGATTGAGCATGCGCCTGCACAGTTTGATTCAGGATGTGGAGAACTATTCCCTGCGTTCCTCCACCCAGCGGGTGATCGGTTTTTTGCTGCAACTGGCCGGCACCGCTACTGACAGCCCAGTCGAGTTCGAGTTACCAGCTAACAAACACATCATCGCCTCGCGGTTGAATTTGACGCCGGAGACGCTATCGCGGATTTTGCACAGCTTGAGCGAATTTGGGCTGATTTCGGTCAAAGGTAAGCGCATCAGCGTACTGAACGCAGCGCATCTGAGCCGGTTCGATGACTCTCCGTACCCCCCGCCGTGCGCCAAGGATGCCTAAGCGATCCAACTATGGGCGAGCGAAGGCCTCCCGCAGAATTTCTTCCATAGTCTCACCCCAACGCTTGCGAGGTCGTTCTTGCCAGAAGCGCGCATTGGGCCGGCAATCAAACTTTTGCCGGTAAACCGCCAGAATCGCCACCACCGTAGCCAACCCGAACGCCAGTAGCGCGTTTGGGATGCCGGCGAACGGCAGCACCACCAGCGCCAAGAACACCAAGCCCACAATCCAGCCCCAAGGAATAAACAGGGAATAGCGAATATCGAACCGGTCACCGTCACGGTCAACGACCACCGTCATTGGCCAATCGTCCTGCAACACATACGCTCTACGGCGCAATGCCAAGCGATTCTCCCGTTCGGCAACGACGCGGAACTCCTTAAGCAGCAACGCATTGCGCAATTTCTTCAAATTCGCCTCCCTGCCCCGCGCCACAACCCGCGTCATCCGTCCCAGATGTTGAATCGTCAGATCGGCCGCCATACCTCACTCGCCCACTGCGATCACGACCTTGCCGGTCGACTTGCGCGCGACGACCTGTTCCAACGCATCCACCGCTCGTTCCAGCGGATAAATCGCCGAAATGTAAGGGCGAATGGCACCGGTCAGATACCAATCCATCAGGGTGCGGAAGCTCGCGGTCATCAGTTGCGGGTGACGTTCGGCGTAAGCCGGCCAGTTGAGGCCGATCACGTCCACATTCTTGACCAAGAGATGGTTAGCGGGAATCTGCGGGACGGTACCGCCCGCGAAACCGATCACCAAAATTCGCCCCTCGAAAGCAATGGCGCGCAAGGACGCCGCGAACAGTTCACCACCGACTGGATCGTAGATCACGTCGGCGCCGCGTCCTCCGGTCAACTCCTTGATTCGTGAACGGACATCCTCACGACGGGTATCGATCAAATAATCCGCGCCATGCTCTTGGGCAACCGCCAATTTTTCCGGACTGCTGGCGGTGGCGATCACCGTCGCGCCCAGTTGTTTGCCAATAGCCACCGCCGTCAGTCCCACCCCGCCGGACGCACCGTGCACGACCAGCGTCTCTCCGGCTCGCAGCCGCGCCCGATGCCACAAGGCAATGTGAGACGTACCGAACACCACGGGAAACGCCGCGCCTTGCTCGTAGGGCATCGTCGCTGGCATCGGCACGCAACGATCGACGTTCGCCACCACCTGCTCGGCATAACCCCCGTGCGGGGTAATCGCGATGACTCGATCGCCGGCCCTGAAGTCGGTCACGCCCTCGCCGACGTCCAGAATATCGCCTGCCACCTCGAAGCCCGGACTGAACGGCGGCTCCGGTTGGGTTTGATATTGCCCGCGGGCGATCAGGCTATCAGCGAAATTGATCCCACAAGCCCGCACCCGTACCCGTACCTGACCTGACCTGGGACGCGGCTCCGGCACGTCTTCCAACCGCAACGCGGTAAGACCACTCAACTCATGGCAAACGATGGCTTTCATCGAAGATCTCGACCCTATAAATCGGTTGCCAATACCCTAGATCAAACGATCCAGCCAATAAAAGCATTTAGATCCGCCCTTCCGGCACCGATTCTGTGGCGGCTTCCTTGTCGTGTTCGATCATGGCATAGGCAGAATGGTTGTGAATGGATTCAAAATTCTCCGATTCGACCGAATAAGCCGCCACGCGCTCGTCCCGGTTCAGTCTGGCGGCAATATCGCGCACCATATCCTCGACAAACTTGGGGTTCTCGTAGGCGCGCTCCGTGACGTATTTTTCGTCTGGCCGCTTGAGCAATCCGTAGAGTTCGCAGGATGCTTCCTTCTCCACCAGGTCGATCAGATCCTCGATCCAGATGAACCCCCGCGTGCGAACGTTGACGGTAGCGTGCGAACGTTGGTTATGCGCGCCGTATTTGGAAATCTTTTTCGAGCAGGGGCAAAGGCTGGTCACCGGCACCACCACCTTGAGATTCATAGCCGGTCGGCCGGCGCGAATCTCGCCGATGAATGTCACCTCGTAATCCATCAGGCTCCGAACTCCGGAGATCGGCGCGGCCTTATCGACGAAGTAGGTGAAAGTCATCTCGATATGGCCGGCTTCCGCTTCCAACCGGTCGGCCATTTCGGTCAACATATCCTTGAAAGAATCGACCGAGATTTCGCGTCCGGGCACATTCAAGATCTCCACAAAGCGCGACATGTGGGTGCCCTTGAAGTTGTGCGGTAGATTGACGTACATGTTGAATGTGGCGATGGTATGCTGTTCGCCACCGCTGCGATCGCGAACCTTGACCGGATGGCGGATATCCTTGATCCCAACCTTGTTGATCGCCAGTCGGCGGGTATCAACGCTGTTTTGCACATCGGGGATGGGAACCACCGTGGGGATGGCTACGGAACTCATCGTCAAAGGCTTCATGCAATCCTCTCAGCGGCACGCCCTGGCGCGCCCTCGTTCAATATCAAGACTTCACACCGCTCCAACCAGTCGCGGTGGCTGCAACCGCCACTCTTTTGATGATTGATCCGGCCGTTAATTCCCGAGCATATCACTCAGGTATCGACCTCGGATAGCGCGGAGCCGCCAAGCCCCCAATTCGCCAGTTGCCGAAGCACGCCATCGGCATCCAACCCGCATTCGACCAACAGTTCGTCGCGCTCGCCCTGCTCCACGAAACGATCCGGCAACCCGATATTGCGTACCGTAACCTGAATGCCTCGCACCACCAGACACTCGTTCACCGCGCTGCCAGCACCACCGGCTATCGTGTTTTCCTCCAATGTCACCAACCAACGGTGTTCAGCGGCCAATTGGACCACCGCGATCTCGTCCAGCGGCTTGACGAATCGCATATTCACGACCGTGGCATCCAAGCGTTCCGCCACTGTCTCGGCGACCGAGACCATGTTGCCAAACGCTAACAGGGCCAACTCCCGGCCTCGGCGACGAATTTCCGCTTTGCCCACCGGCAGCGCCTGCATCTCCCGCACTGGCTTCACTCCGGTACCCTTGCCGCGTGGATAGCGTACCGCTGCCGGCTGGTTCAACTGAAAACCGGTATACAGCATCTGCCGGCATTCGTTTTCGTCGGCTGGCGCCATCACCACCAAATTGGGGATGCAGCGCAGGAAGCTGTAATCGAAACTGCCAGCATGAGTCGGCCCATCCGGTCCCACCAGTCCGGCGCGGTCGATGGCGAATAGCACCGGTAGATTTTGTAAGGCGACATCGTGAACCAGCTGATCATAGGCGCGTTGTAGGAAGGTGGAATAGATCGCCACCACCGGCTTGAGGCCATCGCAGGCTAAGCCGGCGGCCAGTGTGACCGCGTGCTGTTCGGCGATGGCCACATCGAAGTAGCGGTCCGGGAATCGCTCGGCAAACTCCACCAAGCCTGATCCTTCTCGCATCGCCGGGGTGATCCCGATCAACCGTTCATCTCGCTCCGCCATGTCGCACAGCCATTCGCCAAATACCTGGGTGTAGGTCGGCCCACCACTGGGTTTGGCCGGTTTCAGGCCACAGATGGGATCGAACGAGCCGACACCGTGATAGTCGACCGGTTCCTCTTCGGCCAATTTGTAGCCTTTACCCTTACGGGTCACGACGTGCAGCAAACGCGGGCCTTTCAGCGCCCGCAGGTTACGCAACGTCGGCACCAGGGTCGAAAGGTCATGGCCGTCCACCGGTCCAAAGTAGTTAAAACCCAATTCCTCGAACAAGGTACCACCCGGCGCGAACATTCCCTTGACATGCTCCTCGGCGCGGCGGGCAACTTCCAGCATCGGCGGGACATGGCTCAACACCCGCTTGCCCCCTTCCCGCACGCTGGAGAAAAGCCGTCCGGACAGCAGCTTGGTCAAGTGCGCCGACAGTGCGCCTACGTTCGGGGAGATCGACATCTCGTTGTCGTTAAGCACCACCAGCAAGTCGCTTTTCAGATCACCCGCATGGTTAAGCGCCTCGAACGCCATACCAGCGGTCATAGCGCCGTCGCCGATCACCGCCACGATTTTGCGGTCACTCCCGGCCCGCTCGGCGGCAATGGCCATCCCCAACGCGGCACTGAGCGAAGTGCTGGAATGACCGACCCCGAAGGTATCGTAATCGCTCTCGCAACGCTTGGGAAAACCCGCGACGCCACCTTTGCGACGCAGCGTGTCCATGTGGACACGCCGCCCGGTTAAAATTTTATGGGGGTAGGTTTGGTGGCCCACGTCCCAGACCAACCGATCCTCGGGGGTGTTGAAGACGTAGTGCAAGGCGATGGTTAATTCAACGGTACCAAGATTGGCGGCGAAATGGCCGCCAGTCCTTGCCACCGTTTGGATCAAATATTCGCGCAATTCGTGGGCCAGGATGGGCAAGCGCGGCTCCGGCAATTGGCGCAAGTCCAAGGGCGTGTCAATCTGTTCCAGCAGAGGAAAGACGGTTCCGGTCGTCATCTCAGCGAGGTCTGTTCCGGCTAGCGATAGAATGAGAGGATGAGTGATGGCTACCATGGGCTTACGAGCAACCGGCGCTGGCCGGCTTCAGTGAGCACGCTCGACAATGTAGTTGGCGATCCAGCACAGGGGCGCAGCCTCGGCTCCGAGTGGCTCCAGACTCGCCAGCGCTTCCTGACACAGCGAGCGCGCGTGTTCGCGGGCACCGTCCAATCCCAATAGTTCGGGGTAGGTCGGTTTATTGAGCACCCGGTCGACCCCCGAGGTTTTACCCAGCGTAGTAGTGTCGCCAATGACGTCGAGAATGTCGTCCCGAATCTGAAAAGCCAGACCGATGCACTTTGCGTAGTGATCCAATCGCTCCAGGATGGCGGGTTCCAACTCTGGCCGGCTGTATGCGCCCAACAACACGCTGGCGCGAATCAGGGCGCCGGTTTTGTGGATGTGCATGTTTTCCAGTTCGGCTAAGGTCAACTCCCGACCCACCGCCGCCAAGTCGATCGCCTGACCACCGACCATGCCACGGGAACCGGCAGCCTGCCCCAGCAGGCCCACCATTCGCAGGCGGATAGTGGGATCGGAAACCATCGTCGGATCTTGACCAAGCACCTGAAATGCTAACGCCTGTAAGGCGTCGCCAGCCAAAGTTGCCAGCGCTTCGCCGAATGCCTTGTGACAGGTGGGCTGGCCATGGCGAAGATCGTCGTTGTCCATCGCCGGCAGATCGTCGTGGATCAAAGAATAGGCGTGGATGAATTCCACTGCGCAAGCGGGGCCGTCCAACAGCTCCAGCGCGACACCAACCGCGGCGCCGGCCGAGTAAACCAGCACCGGGCGGATGCGCTTGCCACCGCCCAACACCGCGTAGCGCATGGCCCGGTGCAAATCGCCAGGGTGGAGATCAGCAGCGGGCAGCCGCTGGTCAAGCGCCTGCTCGGCGCGAGCCCGATATTGCTGGATTGTTTCCTCAACCATGCCCATCAATCCGCCGGCTCACTGAATGGCAGGATTTCCGGTTCGCCATCCCGTTCAGCCAGTTGAGCCACTTTCTGCTCGGCAGCTTGCAGAGCATTCTGGCAAGTTCGCACCAGACCGACGCCACGCTCAAACCGCTGCAGCGATTCTTCCAGCGTCAGTTCGCCCTGTTCGAGTTGCCCGACCAGTCCTTCCAACTCTGCCAAGGCAGCTTCGAAGGAAATAGGGGGGGGATGCTTCTTGGCCGTCATTCCTGCCTTCCGATTAAGGTAAGTGCTTACGTTACCTTGCAGTTGGCAAACGGTCAATTTTGTGGCGATCACGGACGGTGAACGCGGTTGACTTTGGCCGATCAGTTATCCGGTCAGGATCAACGGCTGACACTCAGCGACTCGCGGTCGGTCTAAGCTCCGCTCACACCGCCAGGTCGGGAGCCTAGTCGATGATCGTCGGTTCGACGGGTTCGATCGGCTTAGCAGCGCGAGTTTTTTGCGGTTTGGCTTCCGCCTCCACCACCTGGCTCAACGCCTGGACGTTCTGGCCAAGCAATTCCACCTGCTTGAATAAGTACTCGATATCGTCGCGACTGGGTACGCCCAATCGGCACAGGGCGCGTGCCACCCGTGCCTGGAAAACGTCCTCCAGCTTGTTCCAGGCTCCAGCTGCCTTGCCGTGGATTTCCTCAGCCCTGCCTTTGATCGCCTTAATCTCATGCCGAATGGGTTCCTCACGTTCGACCGTTTTTCTCATTCGCGCATCCATCGCTTGGCCATCCTGAACCAGCGCCTCAAAGAACTTGCCGCCTTCCTCCTGGGCCTTGGCGTAGGCACCGAGCCCCGCCAGCCAGATTTGGCAAGCGATGTCTTTAATGCTACCGGCTGATGGGTCTTCTAGCAATTTGGTTTTCATGGCTGGGAGCACCTTCAAGCAATCCTGTAAGATTGGCTGGTATTTCCCGATTTTTGAATTTTCGCAGCCGGATCAGCGGCTGGCCATCCGGCTAGCTATTTTGTTGCAAGATACTAGCAAATCATTTCTTTCAAAACATTAGCCAATAAAATTAGAGTATGTTACCAAGATACGGGAATATCGTTTCGGGAACTGGCATGCGAACCGTTATCAGCGTTATTCCTCCGGTTCGTTCCGGCGGGTAAAATGGACGATGCGACGACGATCCCGCTTATTGGGACGAGCGAGAGGTTGGGGGAAGGCCAGATGTTGCAGGCGACGCTGCTCGGCGAGTTGCTCGCGACACGAGCGGCTCTCGGCGGTCTCCTCGTACAGGAGCACCGCTTCCTTGGCCGGACCGCGCCGGTCGCTCAACGCCCTAACCGCGACGATGTATTCGTCCTGGCCGCACCGAACACCCAGAGTTTCACCGACTCGAACTGCATGAGCGGGTTTGGCGCGCTGGCCGCCAACATGGACCTTGCCACCGATGATCGCCTCGGCTGCCAGGGTGCGTGTCTTGAAAAAGCGCGCGGCCCACAGCCACTTGTCGAGCCGAACCCGAATTTCCTCACCGGCGGCGCGGCGGTTATCCGAACGGGTCACGAGGCTGGCGCTTGTCTGAACGGCGTCAGGTCGAAAATCCTGCTATCGCTGCTGGCCGAGGCGTTGTTCCTCGTCGGGCAGCGTGATGTTGAGCTCCAAAATCTCGTAGCCGCCCTCGCGATCCAGATGAACCTTGACCTGGCTTTGATCGATCGGCACGTACTTGCGCACGACCTCCAGCAACTCTTTCTTGAGTGCCGGCAAATAGTCGGGGCTGCTGCGGCGACTGCCTCGCTCGTGAGCTACGATGATTTGAAGTCTTTCCTTAGCCAGCGCCGCCGATTTACTAGGAGGCGAGCGAAAATAGTCAAACAGACCCATGGCTTATCCCCCGCCAAACAGGCGCTTCAAAAACCCCTTCTTCTGGATCTCCGTAAACCGGTGGGGCAAATCCTTCCCCAGGAATCGATCGACCAAGTCTCCATACGCGGCACCGGCATCGCTGCTTTCTTCGAGAATCACCGGAACTCCAGCATTCGAAGACTGTAATACCGCCGGTGATTCGGGGATGACGCCCAGCAACGGGATGCCCAGAATTTCGAGAACGTCCTCCACGGTCAGCATGTCGCCGCGGTTAGCACGGTCGGGTGCGTAACGCGCCAATACCAAGTGTTCCTTGACCGGAGGCTCGCCTTGCTCAGCCCGGCGCGACCGGCTGGCGAGAATACCGAGGATCCGGTCGGAATCGCGCACCGAGGACACTTCTGGATTGGTGACCACCAACGCTTCGTCGGCATAATACAGCGCCATCAGCGCGCCTCGTTCAATGCCGGCCGGCGAATCGCAGACCACGTATTCAAAACTCTGTTTGAGTTCGTCCAATATTCTTTCTACCCCATCCTTGGTCAGGGCATCTTTATCACGGGTTTGCGAAGCCGGCAAAATATAAAGATTCTCCACGCGCTTGTCCCGAATCAGCGCTTGGTTCAAATTAGCCTCATTGTTGATAACGTTGATAAAGTCGTACACAACCCGGCGCTCGCAACCCATGATCAAATCCAGGTTGCGCAATCCCACATCAAAATCGATCACCACGGTCCGGTAGCCGCGCTGGGCCAAACCGGTGGCGAAACTGGCGCTGGTCGTGGTCTTGCCCACGCCTCCCTTGCCGGAGGTCACGACGATGACGGTTGCCAAGCTGTTATCCTACCCTGTTAGGTTGATAATGACCGAACCGACCCCCTGGTTCGCAACACACGGTGGATCAACGAACCAAATGTTCGATGATCAGCCGTTCTTCCTTCAAGTGAATCTGCACTGCTCTATTACACTCGGATGGATCGAGTTGGTCACTGAGTCGATAGCGGCCCGCGATCGATACCAGCTGCGCTTCAAGGCTCTGGCAGAAAATCCAGGCTTCGACATCCCCCTTGACCCCTGCCAAGGCGCGGCCGCGCAAGGCCCCGTAAACGTGGATATTGCCATCAGCCACCACATCGGCGCCATCGCTCACCGCGCCCAAGATTACCAAATCGCCATCCGGCGCGTAGATTTCCTGGCCCGAACGCACCGGATGATTGATGATGCGGGTCCGTGGCGCCCCTGGGGCGGACGGCTCGGGTTTTTTGGCGGCGCCGCTAGCGCGGCTTTCCGGTAACACCGGAATTCCAGCCAGACGGGCGGCCGCTTGAAATTTTGGGCCACCGTTACGAATGCCGACCGGGATCATGCCGTGCCCGCGCAGCAGTTCGTACAACCCCCTAAGGTCCGCGCCATCCTTGGGCTCCGCCAAGCCCTCCAGATCGATCACTACCGGCGTGTTGTTGAAAAAGCTGGGAGCCTGCTTAATTTTTTCCGCCAGATATCGTTCGATCGCCGGTCGATCCAGCCGAAAAAGATGCAAGACGGTCAGGGTGAACAAACTGCCCTTGAGTTCGAAGGGCAGGAGGTCTTCGTTGGCGGCATGAGTGGATCGCAGCAGCATAACGGCGGGGAACACCTCGGACTGAACGCAGGTTTATCGGAGCTATTCTACACGGCAATCCTCGCTGGGGAACATGCGTGCGATACTCGTGGGAACCAGCGGACGGTATCGATTAGTGGTCATGACCGTGAGCGTGGACGTGTCCGTGAGCGAGTTCTTGCGCCGTCGCTTCCCGTACCTCCAGCACCTCGACAGCGAAATTGAGGTTTTTGCCGGCCATCGGATGATTGGCGTCCAGCACCACGCCCTCACCGTTCACTTCCACTACGGTAAAATTCAGCATGCCGTGTTCACCCTCGCCCTGCACCTGCATCCCGACTTGGATCTCTTCACCCGGCGGAAATTGCCCACGCGGCACCTCGAATACGGCCTCGGGGTTGTATTCGCCATAACCATCGGCGGGCACCACCTTAATATTCGAGAGAAACCCGGCTTCGCTGCCTTCCAGCCCGACTTCCAGCCCGCGAATGATGTTGCCATAACCGTGCAAATAGGCGAACGGCTCGCGCCCGCGGCTGGAATCGAGTTCCAGACCGTGATCGTCAGTAAGGGTATAGTGGAGGGACACGACCCTGCCTTGCGTTGCTTTCATGAGCGCACCTGTTCGCTGAAATTTAGCGTCCTACTATAGACCATCCTGGAGGCATCCGCCGCAATCAGCGTCAATTCCGGCTAATTTCAATCGTTTCGGACCCCTACCTCTGTAATCGCATTTTCTTCTATCCTTAGCGGATTAGCGGAAAAACTGTTCGTTCACCGAGGCCAACCAAGGGTAATTCATCGCCATGTATTTCCCTTCACGCATTCACTGGGTGCTTCCCCTGTTCCCGTTGCTGGTCGGGTTGCTGGGCTTGAGCGGTTGCACCACACCCACGACTGGAATCGGTGAGCAGAGTGCGGCCCGTCAGCGCATTCTCGCCACTGCCGAACGCTTGATCGGGACACCTTATGTGCTGGGCGGAGAATCGCCGGACGGTATGGATTGCAGCGGCCTGGTACAATACACCTACCATCAGGCCGATATTCGGGTACCGCGCACCGCAGCCGCCCAACTTCGAGCTGGACGCCCGCAACGCCATGTCCTGCCGGGCGATCTACTGTTTTTCCATGGCGGTGATGGATTAGTTTCCCACGTCGGAATTTACGCGGGCAAAGGCAAAATGATCCATGCCTCTTCCAGCACCCGCCGGGTGCTCAAAACCGATCTGAATCAGCGCTACTGGCAACAGCATCTGATCGGCGGCGCGACGTTCCTGGACGGCACTGACCCGCCGATGGTCGGCCCTCGGATTAGCAGTAGCGGTTTTTCCGGCTAGCTGAATTCCGCTACCCGCTCGCCGGCGCAGAAAATCGCCAGCGCACCAGGGCGCATCACCGTCCAGGACTCGTTATCGGTCAGTGGCCGGGTTGCAATCACGCTCACGATATCGTTGGGTGTCGTTTCCGCCTGGAAATCCACCATCATGTCGGCGTCCATCAAACGAGCCTTGCCGAACGGCGCCCGGCGCGTCAACCAGGACAATTGCGTGCCGCAATGGGCGTACAGATAAGTGGAATCACTCATCAGAAAATTGAAAACGCCGAGCGGGTTCAACTCCAACGCCAGCTCACGGATGCAGCGCCACAGGTTGGCGGGGCGAGGTGGGGCGGGAAATCGGTCGCGGATCCGACCCAGCAGCCAACAGAAGGCATGTTCGCTGTCGGTGGTGCCGATGGAGCGATAATGGCCGAGCGGCAACCGCTTCACACTGCGCAGTTGCCCGTTGTGAGCGAATACCCAATTGCGCCCCCACAACTCGCGGCTGAACGGGTGGGTATTCTCCAGGCAGATCCGACCCCGGTTGGCGCGGCGGATATGACTCACGACGATCAGACTCTTGATCGCATAACGCTGCACCAGCCGGGCGATTTCCGACTCGGCGCTGGGGTTAGGATCATGGAAAGTCCGGCAACCACGCCCTTCGTAAAAGGCGATGCCCCAACCGTCCCGGTGCGGCCCGGTTTTGCCACCGCGCTGCATCAGGCCGGTGAAGCTGAAGCAAATATCGGTGGGAATGTTGGCACTCATCCCAAGCAGCTCACACATTGCCGCCGTTCCCTACCGGTTCAACCCCAGCGCGGTCCGGGCGCCACGCCAGAGCCGAAGCTGGGCATCCCGCGCTCGCGGCGCAGGTAATCCAGAAACGGATTGCCGCGCAATTCCTCCTCCAGGGTGGTGACAGGACCATGGCCGCTGCACACGAGCAGATGGCCAGGCAGCGCCATCAGCCGCCGCAAGCTCTGCCACATCAGCTCGGGATCGCTGAGCGGAAAATCGGTGCGCCCGATGCTGCCGGCAAATAGCGTGTCACCGACGAAAACATACTTGTCGTCGTAAAAGCAACCCTGGCCTGGCGTATGGCCCGGCGTGGACAAAAAGCGAAATCGCCACTCCCCCACCTCGACGGTATCGCCATCCTCGACATACTGGTCGATTCGTCCACACGGCCGGTCGAACTCCGCCATGCCGAACAGAAGCGAACCCTGGTTCGGCAACATGTCGAACAGTTGCCGCTCCAGCGCCGGAAGATAAGTAACGGCCCCGGGGAATTCTTGCTGCACGTCGGCCAAGCCGCCGGCATGATCGAAATGGGCGTGGGTCAACAAAACCGCCCGCAGATCCGGGCGAGGTTCCATCTTGACGAGTGCGTTCGCCAAATCCGGCCCTTCGCCGGTATCGACCACCGCGCAAGCGCCGGTAGCCGGGTCTTCGAGCAGATAAGCGTTAACCTGGAATGCGCCCAAGGTGATGCAGCGGACTTTCATGATGGATACTCGATGATATGGTCTTCCAATCGTCGCGCTCGCCGCTCCGGCACGGCCCAGCCGCGCACGCTCATGCCGGCGCGGCCCGTCGAATCGGCATCGCCGGTCCGCAGTGGATGCCAATCCGGCAACGGTTTACCTTCCGCTCTCAGGCGATAGGCACAGGTCGGCGGCAACCAGTTCACCTGCCGGACCAGGCTGGGTGTCAACTGCACACAATCCGGTACCCAGCGGAAGCGTTCGGCGTAGCGCGTGCAGCGGGCAGTGGCAAGATTCAGCAGCTTGCAGGCGACGTTGGTATGGAACAGTTCGCCTGTCTCTTCGTCCTCCAGCTTGTGCAGACAGCACTTGCCACACCCGTCACACAACGCTTCCCACTCGGTCAAGGCCAACTCGGCGAGGGGTTTGGTTTCCCAAAAAGGAGCAGCATTCATGGCGAAAGCGGGGAAAGAGCAAAACGAGGGATGCTAGACCGCATCCCGGAGCCGATCAGGTCGTGATGTATTCGCGCAAAACCTTGGCCTCGAAGGCGGTTTCTTCCAGCTTGGCCTTCACCAAGTCGCCGATGGACACCACCCCCACCATTTTGCCATCCTCGACCACCGGCAGGTGGCGGAACCGTTTGACGGTCATGATGGCAAGCACCTCGCTAAGGGTATCGCCTGGCTTGCCGATGGTCATTGCGGTGGTCATCCAGTCTTTGACCAGCATGGTTTCGAAATCGCTCTCGCCTTCGGCGTACAGCCGTATCACGTCGCGTTCGGTTAGGATGCCGATCGGTTCGCCGCCGGGACCTTGCACCATCACCGAACCAACATGATGTTCGTTCATGGTCCGAATCGCCGACGCGACGGTGCTGGCCTCAGACACGACCACCGGTCGTCCCGCCTTGTTTTTCAAAATTTCCTTCAATTGCATCATGGATAGGTCCTCCTTAATCAGTTCATCAAAATGAGTGAACAATAATTATTTATCAAACTGGTCGGTTTTAGCTACACACGAGGTTCACAATTCGCGAATCACCCGGCAAGGATTGCCGACCGCAACCACTCGTGCCGGCAGGCTGCGCGTCACTACGCTACCGGCTCCGATCACCGTATCGGCGCCAATTTCGATGCCTGGACCGACGATGGCACCGCCGCCGACCCAGACGTTTTCTCCGATACGGATCGGCGCCGCCATTTCCAAACCGGTTCGCCGTTGCTCGGGATTGACGGGATGATAGGCCGTGTAGAGCTGCACGTTGGGGCCGAATTGACAGTACGCGCCGATCTCGACCCGATTGCAATCCAGTACCACGCAACCGAAGTTGAAATATGTCCCGCGTCCCACTCGGATATGGGTACCGTAGTCGCAATAGAATGGCGGTTCGATCCAGACTTCGTCACTCAAGTCGCCGATCAATTCTTGCAGGATGGCGCGGCGCGCGTCGAGAACGAGCGGGGACGAGGCGTTGAAGCGCGCGAGCAGCAGTCGTGCCCGCGTTCTCGCTTGAACCAGCTCCGGGTCCGAACTCCGATAGGGTTCATTGGCCAACATCTTTTCGTGCTCGGATCGGATCATGGGCATGATCGCTCAACGAAAAATGAGCCAGCTCAAATAAGCGAGCAACAAGACGATGATGGGCAGGACAACCACCATTCCCTTGCGTGCACCGGTGACGAGTTGCGCGCCCTTGGCTTGGAGTTCTTCGGCGCGATCTTGCAGGCGCTCGGCGCGTTCGGTTTGTTTCTGGACCAGCGCAAATTGCTCGCGTTGTAGTGCGAGCGATTCGGCTTGGCGTTCCAACTGCGTTTTTTGGTTGTCGCGTATTTCTTCCAGAATGCGAATCAGTTGCTGCGAATCCTGGTCGTGCATGGGCATGGTAAAAACCGTTTTGGTTGATCCCCAAATTCTTCAGGTCGGCAATACTCTTGCGATCACCATCTTAAGATAGTCGGTTTCGGGAATCGCGGGGGGAACCGGATGATCCGGCCCTTGCCGGCCTTGTTCCAATATCACCAGATTGCGGTCAAGATGCCGCGACCCTTGCAACAGGGTTTGTACCAGCACGTCGCGCGATAGCAGTTGCGAGCAGGAGCAGGAGATCAACAGTCCGTCGCGCTCCAGCACTTGCATCGCCATCTCGTTGAGTCGCCGGTAGGCCAGCGCACCTTCCTTGAAGTCCTTGCGACGCTTGATGAAGGCCGGCGGGTCCACGACCACCACATCGAAACGCTCGCGGGCCTCGCGCAAACGCTTCAATACCTCGAAGGCGTCGCCTGCTTCGGTTCCGACCCGCTCGCCGACCCCGTTCAATGTTGCGTTGGCGATGGCCTGCTCCAGCGCGGTCGCGGACGCATCCACGCACAGCACCTCCCGCGCGCCGCGCGCCGCCGCCCGCACACCCCAGGCGCCGGCATAGCTGAACACGTCCAGCACCCGCCGACCCCGAACGTAGCGATCCAGTCGGGCGCGATTGTCGCGCTGATCGTAGAACCAGCCGGTCTTTTGCCCGGTGCGCGGCGAAATCTGAAAGCGTAATCCGTCTTCCTCAACCGTCACGGTTTCCGGGACCTCGCCAACCGCATCGGCGACGCATCGTTCCAATCCTTCCATTTCCCGCATCCGACTGTCGTTGCGCCACAGCACTGCTGTCGGCTTCAACACTTTTTGCAGGGCGGCGAGGATGTCGTCCTTCAATCGCTCCATGCCGGCGGTGGTAAGCTGCGCCACGCACAAGTCACCATAGCGATCCACGATCAAGCCTGGCAGACCGTCACCCTCGCTATAGACCAAACGGTAGAATGGCCGGTCATACAGCCGCTCGCGCAGGCTCAACGCGACGTTGAGACGATGCACCAGCAATGACGGGCTGAGCGGATGGTCCAAATCACGGCTGACCAGCCGGGCGCACAGTAAGGCGTGCGGGTTGATGTAACCGGTGCCGAGCGTCTTGCCGTTGCCGGCTTGAATCGCCACCGGCTGACCAGGCTGGAAGTCGCGCAGTGGCGTGGCTTCGACATCGATTTCGTTACTGTAGACCCAAAGATGGCCGGCGCGCAGGCGGCGGTCTTCATCCTTGCGCAGGCGCAGGGGAGCGAAGTTGGCGGGGGAAGTTGGGGATGTGGGCATGAGCGGAGAGGCGTGCGGTGACGAAGTAGGCAGCCAGTATAGTCAAACCCACAGATCGGCGAGTGAAAAAGTCACCGCCGCGATAGGGTGGGAAGCAGACCGGACCGTCTTTCCGGATGGCACCAAGCCAACCATCCGTCTTTATGCGACTCGCAAGACTGCAAAGCGCGCATCAGAGTGACCCGCCCGGCGCGGAAACACCGTAACGGGCATAAAGCAAGGGTTTCAGCGCGCGATTTTTTCAGACATTAAACCGGAAATGCATCACATCGCCTTCCTGGACGATGTACTCCTTGCCCTCCAATCGCCACTTGCCTGCCTCACGGGCACCGGCCTCGCCGCTGTAGGCGATATAGTCGGCGTAAGCGATCACCTCGGCGCGGATGAACCCACGCTCGAAATCGGTATGGATCACTCCCGCTGCCTGGGGGGCGGTGGAACCCGCCCGAACGGTCCAAGCACGCACTTCCTTGGGACCGGCGGTAAAATAGGTGTCTAGCCCCAACAGCTTATAAGCGGCGTGAATGACCCGGTCCAGACCGGGTTCGGATAGCCCGTAGTCGGCTAAAAACTCGGCTTTATCGGTATCGTCCAGCTCGGCCAGCTCCGCTTCGATGGCCGCGCATACCGGCACCACGCCGGCACCCTCTTGTCCGGCGATTTCAGCAACCTGATTCAACAATGGATTCTTGGTGAAACCGTCCTCGGCGACGTTGGCAACATACAGCACCGGCTTACCCGTCAGCAGAAAGATATCCCGCAGTGATTCACGCTCTTCGGCGGCTAGCGCTAGCGTTCGCAGTGGCGCTCCCGTGTTCAGATGCGCCTGTACCCGTTCCAGTACCGCCTTGCGCTCCAGCGCCTCCCGACCGCCGGCCTTGGCCGCTTTTTCGGCGCGCAGCAGCGCTTTTTCCACCGTCGCCAGATCCGCCAATGCCAACTCGGTATTGATGGTTTCGATATCGGCGCGTGGATTCACATCGCCGGAGACGTGAATCACGTCGTCATTCTCAAAGCAGCGCACCACATGAGCGATGGCGTCGGTTTCACGGATATGGGCGAGAAATTGGTTACCCAACCCTTCACCCTTGGACGCTCCGGCCACCAGCCCGGCAATATCCACAAACTCGACCGTGGTCGGCACGATCTTCTGGGGCTTGACGATGGAGGCTAACGCCCCCAGTCGTGGGTCAGGCACCGGGACGACCCCGACATTGGGATCGATGGTGCAAAATGGATAGTTCTCGGCCTGAATCCCGGCTTTGGTCAAGGCGTTGAATAGAGTGGATTTGCCGACGTTCGGAAAACCGACGATACCGCATTGGATGCCCATGGGACTATTTCGATACTCGATTCGCGGAAGCGGCCAACAAAGTGGTTGGGGAGGATTCGACACGCCGGCTGTGCAAGGTTTGGACAGCTTTGTCCCACTGGCCGGCGACGATGCGCGGCAGTTCGTGGAGCGCATCGAGAATGGCTTGTTCGATCAACTCCCGCTCGGCAAGGGGCGTGCGACGCAGTACGTAATCTAAAACCTCGCGACTGTCACCGGGATGGCCGATGCCAAGTCGCAGGCGCGCGAAATCGTTGCCGCCCAGCTGCCCGATTAAATCGCGCAAACCGTTGTGACCACCGGGACCGCCGCCGCGCTTTAGCCGAACCGTGCCCAGCGGCAAGTCCAATTCGTCATGAACCACCAGGATCTCGGGTAGCGCAATCCGGTGAAACCGCGCCAGCGCCACGACTGCCTGACCGCTGCGGTTCATGAAGGTCATCGGCTTCAGCAACCAAACCTGATGATCCGCCAGCGCAATTCGGCAAATATCGCCATGATATTTCGGGTCCGGGCGGAAATGCCCGGCGTGCTGGCGGGCTAGCTCGTCCATCAGCCAAAAACCGGCGTTGTGGCGAGTGTCCGCATATTGCGGACCGGGATTACCTAAACCCACCACCAGCCGAGGCAACGGTGACCGTCCGCTCCCCTCTTCCCGCGCGAGAGCGGCGTTGGGGGTAAGGGAAGGCGAAGGCAAAGCCCGATTCCGTCTAGCTTCAGGCTCCCGGCGCAGCCGAAGTTACGCCAGAGCCTTCGTCGCCGCCGTGAGCGTGGTGAATGCTGACCACGACCACATCCTGATCGGAGCCAGGAATGATCTTGTCGGCCAGTTCCACGCCGCTCGGCAGCGGAATCTGGGAGAGGTGCAAAACCTCGCCCATACCCAGATCGATCAAATCCACCTCGATGAATTCCGGTAGATCATTAGGCAAACAGGTGACCTCAATGTCGATCAGCGAGCGGCTGGCGACGCCGCCCTGTTGCTTGACGCCACGAGACATTTCCTCGTTGACGAAATGCAGCGGTATGTGGACCCGCAGCTTGCGGTCGGCGCTGACTCGCAGAAAATCGAGATGCAAAATGGTCGGCTTGAAGGGGTGGCGCTGCAAATCACGCAACACGACGCTTTCAGTGCGGTCACCCAAGTTCAAGGTCAGGACGTGCGAATAGACTGCCTCGTTTTTCAACTGGTTGAGAATGTCGAGATGGCTCAAGACCAGTGGTTGCGGCTCCTGTCCGCCGCCGTACAGAATGGCCGGTACCTTGCCGGCGCGGCGCAGGCGGCGGCTCGCACCTTTCCCCAGATCGCCGCGCGGTTCGGCTTTGAGTTCAAACGTGACGCTCATTGCAAGTAACTCCATCAAATGAAAAAATACGGCGAACTCGCGACCAAGTGCGCCGTTCATGGACAATCCCACCACCGATCGGGGTGGGATCGCCGACCTCTCACATAAACAGGGAGCTCACCGATTCCTCAAGGTGAATGCGGCGCATGGTTTCAGCCAATAATCCCCCTACACTGATCTGGCGGATGTTGGGACAGGCCGCCGATTCGGGGCGCAGCGGGATGGTATCGGTGACAACCAGTTCGTCCAGCGCGGACTTGCGGATGTTCTCGGCCGCGGCACCGGATAGCACGGCATGAGTACAGTAGGCCCGCACCGAGGCGGCACCCCGCTCCTTCAACGCTTTGGCGGCCAAACAGAGCGTGCCGGCAGTATCGACCATATCATCCACCACGATGCAGTGCTGGCCTTCCACATCACCGATGACGTGCATGACCTGCGCCTGGTTCGGCGCCGGCCGGCGTTTGTCGATGATCGCCAGCTCGGAATCGTCCAGCCGTTTGGCCAAGGCACGGGCACGCACCACGCCGCCCACATCGGGAGAAACCACCATCAAATCGCCAAGATTTTGAGCGCGGATGTCGCTGAGCACCATGGGGGTGGCGTAGATATTATCCACCGGCAAATCGAAAAATCCTTGAATCTGGTCGGCGTGCAGATCCACCGTCAGGACTCGATCCACACCGACGCTGGTGATCATATTGGCGACGACCTTGGCGGAAATCGGCACCCGCGCCGAGCGGGGTCGGCGATCCTGCCGGGAATAACCGAAATAGGGGATGACTGCCGTGACCCGCACCGCCGAGGAACGCCGCAGCGCATCGGCCATCACCAGCAACTCCATGATATTGTCGTTGGTGGGGAAACAGGTGGGTTGCACGATGAAGACATCCCTGCCGCGAACATTTTCCATCAGCTCGACCATCACTTCGCCATCGCTGAAGCGACCGACCACCGCCTGACCCAGCGGCAGTTCGAGATGAGCGACGATATCGCGGGCCAGCCGCGGATGAGCATTGCCCGCGAACACCATCATTCGACCTTCATACATGGCGCGTTTCCCCGCTGACGGTTTTGCTCTGGGAAGGTGGCTGGGCCGCCAGGATTCGAACCTGGGAATGCCGGAACCAAAATCCGGTGCCTTACCACTTGGCCACGGCCCAAAAAACTGGAAGCGCCTCAAGCAGAGGCGATGCGCTCTCGCTGCAATCGTTCGTGCAACGGCGAACCGTTACGCCCGCGGGCCAGAAATCCGGTCCAGTCCAGCGGCAACTGGTCCAATACCCGACTGGCGTCGGCTTCATCCTCGAAGGCGGCAAACACGCACGCACCCGTGCCGGTCAATCGCGCCCGGCCACGCCGCGCCAGCCACGCCGCCGCTGCAGCAACCTCGGGGTAACGGCGGTAGACCACCGCTTCACAATCATTGCCATCAGCGCCCATCATGAAGTCGGTTATTGTGACAGGAGTCGAGTTTCTTGTCAATTCAGGATCCTTGAAAACGACTCCAGTAGCGACGTGGCAGGCCGGCACCAATACCGCGAACCAAGGTTCGTCCAAATCGACGGGCGTCAACCGTTCGCCAACCCCTTCTGCCCAAGCGGCTCGACAGTGGACGAAAACGGGCACGTCAGCGCCTAGCCGCAAGCCCAGTTCGGCCAACTCGGCCGGCGTCAGGCTCGTTCGCCAGTAATGATTCAAAGCCACGAGCACGGTGGCCGCATCAGAACTGCCGCCGCCCAGACCGCCGCCCAGCGGCAACCGCTTGTCGATGCGAATGGTCGCGCCCGACCGACTGCCGGTGGCTTGTTGCAGCAGGCGGGCCGCGCGCACGATCAGATCGGTTTCGGCTGGGACGCCGGTGACTTCGCCCATCCGCTGGATGACACCATCCCCGCGCGGGGCGAACCACAGCCAGTCACAACGATCCAGGAACTGAAACACGGTTTGCAGGAGATGATAGCCGTCCGGACGCCGGCCAACGATACGCAACATCCGGTTGAGCTTGGCCGGCGCGGGCCAGGCGTCGGTGTCGGGGGCTATGGCATCCATTGCTCAATGACCAATTTGACGCTTAGGTCTTGGCGTCGGGCGACAATGCGTTCTGGCAGATCGAGGTTGAACACCGAGGTCGAAGCGTAAGCGGGATATTCAATTACCCAACCGTTTTGCTCCAGCCGAATCAGGCGGCCGTCGGCATCGGCCTGCGGCGCGGCAGGACCGGGCGCCGGTAGGCCACGCACCCAATAACGCAACCCACCGACCGGCAAACGCACACCGAGGGCCTGCTCCAGCAACGCATCGGGGTCGGGGGCGGTCCAGCGCTGGCCGTCTTGCGTTTGCAGATTGACTTCCCGGCCATCGCTTTGGACCAATACTCGGCCTTGACCAAGCGGACCGATCAAGTCAATGCGGTATTCCGCGTTTTGTTGCACCCATTGGAAATGGGCGTGCCAGCCGTCCTGACCATTCACGACGCCGATGCGGCCGGCGGTCTCCCAGTGGGTCAATCGCGCCAGTTCCTTCTGGCGAGCGGTCCAGGCTGGATTTTGGTCGACAGGCGTCGTGGGCAGCGGCGTGGCGCAGCTCGCCAGCAGCCCAGTCAGGACCCATACGGCGATCATCCAGCAAGGACGTTTGCTCCCTCTTTTCCGCAGGAAAAAGAGGTTCGGGGAAAACCGGCAGTGAAATTGTCCGCGCATCGCCTACCAGCCAAATCGTTCCTGAAGCTGCCGCAACTGGCGGCTATCCGGCTGCTTGGCCGATGCTGTCCGCCAGATGCGTTTGGCTTCGTCATGCTGGCCGTTAACCCACAACACCTCGCTAAGGTGCGCGGCAATTTCGGCATCAGTGTTGAGCCGATACGCCCGACGCAAGTATTCCAGCGCCTTAACATAATCGCCCAGCCGATACTGTATCCAACCCATGCTGTCGAGTACGGCGGCATCCTCGGGCAACAGCACCAAGGCTTGTTCGATATAGCCTAGTGCCTCCTGATAGCGGTTGGTACGGTCGGCCAAGGTATAACCGAGAGCGTTCAACGCCTGCCCGTTCTTGGGGTCAATGACGAGAATGGCGCGCAAATCCCGCTCTAAGATATCCAGCCGATCCAGCCGTTCGGCCACCAGCGCTCGCGCATAGAGCAGATCCTTGTCGTTGGGATGGAGTGTCAGCGCCCGATCGATAGCGTCGAACGCGTCCTGGTTGTGATCCGCCTCTCGCAGCGCCTCGGCCTCGGCTAAATAGAGGCTGATACCGTTTTGCGGATTATCGCGGCGCAGTGCATCGAAATGCTGGTTGACAGTGGCAACGGTCTCGGTCTTGGCCAAGACCACGCCCATCCGCATCTGGGCGTTCAGGTAGCGATCCTCGCCATCACCCTTAATTCGCCCGTACCACTCCGCGGCTTTCTTATAAGCGCCTCGCTGTTCTTCGATCCGACCCATCTCGTAATAGGCATCCGCCAGCCGGACCTTACGCTTGATGAGATCCAGAAAATAGCTTTCAGCCAGATCGAACTGGCGGGTTTCCGCCGCCAGCAGGCCGAGGGCATACACGGACTCGGTATCTTGGGGGTTCTGATTGAGCAGGATCGCGAACTCGCGGCGGGCTTTATCCAGCTGGCCAGCGTTGATCAGCAAACGAGCGTAGCTCATCCGCAGGTTACGGTCGCGTGGCAACTTGGCCAGCGCTTGGGTCAGCGCGGCTAGCGCGGCCTCGTTGGAGCCCTGATCCAACAGCAGGCGGACCCGCAGTTGGTGGGCTGGAGCCAGTCTCGGATTTCGGGCCAGGGCCAAATCAATGCTGGCCAGCGCTTGGTCGCGATCGCCAGAAGCAGCCGCCAGCAAACCAAGATAATACTGGGCGAAGGCCGAGCTTGGATTGCGATCGCGGAACTGCCGCATCACCCGCAAGGCGGCCTGCTTGTCATCCACCTGCGCCAACAGCGAGGCGAGCGTGGCGTATCCTTGCTGCTTGTCCTTGGCGCTGGCGAGCCGTCGGACGGTTTCCAGGTATTCGGTCACCTCATCCACTTGACCATTGCGCAACAGAGCCAAGGCTAGGGCTTGTCGGGCTTGATCGCTGCCGGGGGCGAGCGTTTGCCAGCGCCGCGCCAGCTCCAGGGAGGCGGCATCATTCTTCATAAGCAAGGCGAGCATCGTAGCGCGTTCGGCAATCCGAGGATCTTGGGTAACCGCCGCCACCTTGCGGTAATTACTCAGTGCCACATCGAGCTGGTTGCGCTTGCCGGCCAGTTCCGCCGCTAGCACTTCGTACATCAGTTCAGCGCGCGGACTCGACTGCAATGGGGGCCGGATCAGAAACTCCGGTTCGGTCGGTGCCTGGGCATCCACCACTGTGGAGCAACCGCTCAACAGCAGCAAGCTGCCAAAACTTAATATCTTGAAAAGTCTATTCATCGGCAAAATATATCTATCGTTCGGCTTTGACGGTCGGGAAAACCGACCTGCAACGAGACCGATGCCAAGTCGGCGGGCCAGCTTACCGGTAGCGGGATAACTCATCCTACCGGCAAGGATAATTGTCAACATGATCATCAAGTAGAAATAAGACCTTGTCATCAGCCGGTTTTATCCCGCAGAATTTCATTATTTTTCTGACCAATTCCATCCATCTTATGCCTTTGCTGGCCCTTGGCCTCAACCATCGGACCGCACCCGTCGATGTCCGCGAACGGGTGGCGTTCTCGCCCGACCGGCTCGATACCGCCTTGCGGGATTTGCTCGACCACGGGGGCGCCCACGAAGCGGCGATCCTGTCCACCTGTAATCGTACCGAACTGTATTGCGGCCTGAAAGAAGGCGACGACGGCCGGGTGGTGGAATGGCTGGGCGATTATCACACGCTGCGGACGACAGATTTGCAACCTTATTTGTATCGGCACATCGAACAACGGGCAGTGCGCCACATTCTGCGGGTCGCCGCCGGGTTGGATTCGATGGTGCTGGGCGAGCCGCAAATTCTCGGCCAAGTCAAGGCTGCTTACCAGGCCGCTAATAGCGCGGGCACCTTGGGTACGTTGCTAGAGCGGCTGTTTCAGCACACGTTCGCGGTGGCCAAGCAGGTGCGCACCGACACCCGCATCGGCGCCAGCCCGGTATCGGTGGCATTCGCAGCGGTTGGCTTGGCCAAACAGATTTTCGCCGATCTACCCAAGCGCGCTGCTTTGCTAATCGGTGCGGGCGATACCACCGAACTGGTCGCCCGCCACTTGCACGAAAACGGCGTCGGCCGACTGATCGTCGCCAATCGCACCCTGGAGCGCGCGCACGCACTGGCGGCGTCCCTCACCGGCTACGCCATCGCCCTGGATGAAATTCCCGTCCATCTGGGCGAGGCCGATATCGTTATTGCCGCCACCGCCAGTCCCGGCCTGATGCTAACGGCGGCGCAAGTCCGCACCTGCCTGAAACAGCGTCGCCGCCGGCCCATGCTCATGGTCGATCTGGCGGTGCCACGCGATATCGAGCCGGCGGTGGCGGAATTGGAAGACATTTACTTATACGCCGTGGACGATCTCAAAGACATCATTCAGGAAAATCTACGTTCCCGCCAAGCCGCCGCCGAACAGGCCGAGGAAATCATCGATAACCAAGTCGAACATTTCATGGCTTGGGTGCGTGCCCAAGACGGCGTCGCCAGCATTCACGTCTTGCGCCAGCGAGCCGAGGCGGTTCGCGACGAAGCAGTGGCGCGCGCTCTGCGGCAAATCGACCGAGGCAAGGATCCCGCCGAGGTATTGCGGATTCTGGCCAACACACTCACCAACAAGCTGATCCATCCGCCCTGCGCCGGCTTGCGCGAGGCCGCGCTCCAGGGAGACACCGAAATGCTCAACGCAATCAAAAGTCTGTACCGGCTGGACGGTAGAGGATCCTGTCGATGAATCCGTCGATGCTTGCCAAGCTGGAGCAGCTAGCAACCCGGCACGAGGAAGTGAGCGCCCTACTGGCCGAACCGGACATCATCAACGACAACGACCGTTTTCGCACTCTGTCGGTGGAGTACGCGCAACTGGAACCCGTAGTGGACAGCTTTCGGGCCTATCGCCGGGTGCTGGACGATCTGGCGTCCGCCCATGACATGGCTGGCGACAGCGATCCCGACCTGCGCGCCTTGGCTCAGGACGAACTACTGGAGGCCGAAGCCCGCCGCACCGAGCAGGAGCGAGCCCTGCAAGTGCTGTTACTACCGCGTGATCCGCACGATGCCGGCAATGTGTTTCTGGAAATCCGTGCTGGGACGGGAGGCGACGAGGCGGCCTTGTTCGCCGGCGATCTGCTGCGCATGTATCTCCGATATGCCGAACTGCGTGGCTGGACGCTGGAACCACTTAGCGAAAGCCCCGGCGAGCATGGCGGCTACAAGGAAGTCATTACCCGGATCATCGGCCAGGGGGCTTACTCCCGGCTTAAATTCGAATCGGGCGCGCATCGGGTGCAGCGGGTACCGGAGACCGAGGCGCAAGGTCGCATCCACACTTCGGCCGCGACGGTGGCAGTGTTGCCGGAACTGGCGGAGGTGGAACAGATCGAGATCAATCCCAATGACTTGCGCGTCGATACCTACCGTGCCTCCGGAGCGGGCGGGCAGCACGTCAACAAGACCGACTCAGCCATCCGCATCACCCATCTGCCCAGTGGTATCGTGGTGGAGTGCCAAGACGAACGCTCGCAACATAAAAATCGGTCGCGGGCGATGTCGTTATTGCAGGCCAAGCTGCTGGCGACGGAGCGGGAAAAACAGACCACGGCCCAAGCCCAAACCCGAAAATTGCTGGTCGGCAGCGGTGATCGTTCCGAACGCATCCGCACCTACAACTTCCCGCAGGGCCGGGTCACCGATCACCGCATCAATCTCACACTCTACAGACTGACCGAAATCCTGGCCGGGAATCTCGACTCGATCATCGAACCGCTGATCAACGAGTATCAGGCCGATCAGTTGGCAGCGTTGGCCGAGTGAGCCTCGCGACCATCGGCGAACTTCTGATGGATGCGGCTGGCCGATTGACCACCGTCAGCGACACCCCCCGCTTGGACGCCGAAGTCTTGCTGGCGGCAGCGATCGACCGCCCTCGCAGCCATTTGTACGCATGGCCGGAACAGATTCCCGAACCGGCGCAGACCGCCCGATTTGCGGCTTACCTGGAACGCCGACTGATGGGCGAACCCGTTGCCTATCTGCTCGGTTGGCGGGAGTTCTGGTCGCTGGAACTGGGCGTGACACCCGATACCTTGATCCCCCGCCCCGAAACCGAGTTATTGGTGGAACTGGCGCTGGCACGCTTGCCGGCGGATCGGTCACTCGCTATCGCCGATCTTGGCACCGGTAGCGGTGCGATCGCCCTGGCCTTGGCGAAGGAGCGACCACACGCCCGAATCGTTGCCACCGACCGCAGTGCGGCGACATTAGCAGTAGCGCGGGACAATGCTATTCGGTTGCACATCGCCAACGTCGAATTCCGCGAAGGCGATTGGTGTGCGCCGCTGGCTGGCGAGCACTTCGACCTGATCGTCTCCAATCCGCCGTATGTCGCCGCCACCGATTCCCGCTGGCGGGAGGGCGAGTTGCAGTTTGAGCCGTCCGGCGCGTTAGTGGCCGGCGAGGACGGCTTGGATGCCATTCGCGCCATCATCATCCAAGCACCTGATTATCTTGCACCAGGGAGGTGGTTGTTGCTGGAGCATGGCTACGACCAGGGCGAGATGGTGCCGGCGTTGCTGCGGCGACGGGGTTTTACCGAGGTAACCGACCATCGAGATACCGCTGGAGTAAGCCGGAGCAGTTGCGGGCGCTGGGCGGGTTGAAAACCGAGTCGCCGAGGTCTACGGTTGTAGGTAAGCCTTTCGTTACGATATTCCACACGGTTTCGCAGCCTGTAGGAGGGCGTCATGCGCGCCGATACCGAAGCGCTGTATAAACACCGCACGATTCAGTTCTGTCGACTTCATCCTGAACCGGATCAGGTTTGCTCGGCAGCGACCTGGTTGCAGGGGGTCGCGGGCATTCAAGCTGTCCAAGTGCTATCGCCGCATGCCCTGGAAGTGGTCTACGATCTGCGACGAGTTACCTTGGAAGGGATCGAATCCGCTTTGAGTGAACTTGGCTATCATCTCGACAACACCCTGCTGTGCAAGCTGAAACGGGCATTGTTTTACTATACCGAAGAAACCCAACGGGAGAATCTGGCAATCACCTCGGAAGGCGAGATCGTTCAACGCGAAGTGTTCGTCAATCGCTACCAGCGCGTTGCCCATGGTTGCCGCGACCCGCAACCCGAATACTGGCGGGAATATCAGTGAGGGTTGGAACGGTATCGCGCCAGCCAGCGCCGACCCACTCGCCCGCCGCCGAGGGCTGAAACGGTAAAGACGCTCCCAATGTCCCGATTCCCCGAGCCGAGTCCGGCCAACGACTTCCTCACCGCTCATGTCGCCCGCCTACAAACCAGCCTGCGCCACTGGACTGGGCGCGAATTGATGGATAAAACCTTGCCGCTTCCCGAGCAGGCACGGCGCCTGTTCGAAGCGCCTTTCGCCCTGTTGTCCCACGACGCCGCACCCGATCCGGTGTTCACCTACGTCAATCGGACCGCGATGGCGCTTTGGGAAATGGACTGGATGGCAATGACCTGCTTGCCGTCGCGCCTTTCGGCCGAACCGATGGAACAAATCGCCCGCGCCTGCTTCCTCGCCGACGTGGCAGCGCGTGGATTCGTTGATCGGTACGAGGGCGTGCGCATTGCCAAGAACGGACAACGTTTCCGAATTCGCGATGCTCTGCTTTGGAATCTGCTGGACGAAACGGGCCAGTTCTGCGGTCAGGCCGCCCTGTTTAGCGATTGGCAATTTTTGCCCTGAATTGCGGTATGCTCCCGCTCGATTCCCTTGCGTGGAGAGATCGTACATGCAACGCGTTCCGCTATCTGGACTGTTTTTCGGCGCCTTGGGGGCACTGGCGTTGGCATCGTCTCAAGCCGAGGAAATCGGCAGCGTGGACACCGCGTTTCAATGGCTGGGGCCGAACCATAAAATCGTTATCGAAGCCTTCGACGATCCCAAGATCGACGGCGTGACCTGCTATGTCAGCCGTTCTCAAACCGGCGGCATCAAAGGCGGGTTGGGGCTGGCCGAGGACACGTCCGACACTTCCATCGCCTGCCGACAGGTTGGGCCGATCAACGTCAAGGAAAAATTCAAGGATGGCGAGGAGGCGTTCACCGAACGTCGTTCGCTGGTGTTCAAGAAACTGCGGGTGGTGCGGTTTCTCGACAAGTCGCGGAATACCCTCGTGTATCTGGTCTACAGCGACAAGCTGGTGGAAGGTTCGCCGAAGAACTCCGTTACGGCGGTGCCGATCATGCCCTGGGCCGGCACGCCGCCCAAGACGACCCCATAACGGTCTATCTACGGGCTCCGGCTGATCCACACCTCGACGCTGGCGGTTTGACCGGCTTGATCCAGCACCGTGATCCGCGCCAAACCCTCGCCGTCCGGTGGCCAAAAGGCTTCCTGCCGCCACGATACGTCTCCGAGAGGCTGGCCGTTCACCAGCCAGCGCAACGGTTTGACGCCGCCTTTGGCGGATAGCGGCAACTCGGCCAGCACGCCGTCGCGACCGGACAGTTCCACCGTCGAGCCACCAACCGGAAACGTGATCCGAAGGGGCGGCGCGTTGACGGTTTCCGTCGAAGGCCGGGTCCGAAAATAGCGCAGCCGTTCGGGCAACCGATCGCGGCCGACTTGCAACACGCCGGGAGGCAGCGCGGCCGGCCGGCTCGCCGAGTCTGGCAACAAATCGAACACCCGGAACAGCAACGGCGCGGCGGTGTTGCGGCCGTAATGGCCTGGACTGGGCGAGCCGTCCGGCCGCCCAACCCAGACGCCTACCGTATAATCGGCGTCGAAACCCAGCGCCCAGGCATCGCGAAATCCGTAGGAGGTGCCGGTTTTGTACGCGATCGGGCGCGGTCGAGCCACGCTGGTCGGGGTCGGTACGTCTCCCGGCGTCGGTGCGGTACGCAGAATTTCGGTCAGATACCAGCAAGCCGTTTCCGTCAGTAACGATTGGCCCGGCCGTTCGGGGTCGGCGGATTCGAACCGCAACGGCGCAACCCAACCCCCGTTGGCGAAGCCGACGTATAGCGTCACCAACTCTTCCAGTGTCATTCCGACGCCGCCCAACACCAGCGGCAATCCTGGTTGGGGATGGGCCGTGCTCCAGTGCGGCGGCAAGCCGACCTCGCGCAAGCGCGCCGCCACCCGCGCCGGTCCGACCTGCTCTAGCACCGCGACCGCCGGAATGTTCAGCGATTGTTGCAGCGCTTCGCGCACCGTGAGTTGCCCGGCGTAGGTATTGCGAAAATTGGTCGGGCTGTAGTTGCCGAAACGAGTCGGTACGTCTTCGATCAAGGTTTCGGGATGAATCAGCAGATCGTCGAAGCCGAATCCGTAAACCAGCGGCTTGAGCGTCGAGCCCGGCGAGCGAATCGCCCGGACCATATCGACTTGGCCGGCGCGTCGCGAGTCGAAAAAATCGCTGCCGCCGACGTAAGCGAGCACTTGACGGGTACGGTTCGCCACCACCAGCAACGCCACGCTGCTATTCGGCTCCAAGGCGGTCTGCTGTTGCCGGGCCAGCGTTTCCAAGGTCTGTTGCCAATCCCGGTCGATGAAAGTGCGATGCAGTGTCGCGTCCGGCTGTGCTGCCCGGAGTCGACCGGCGAAGTGCGGAGCCAGAAATAGCTGGTGATGACGCCGGGTCGGTAGCGGCTCCTGCCGGGCTTCGGCGACTTGTTGGTCGGTCAAAACGCCGAGCTGGCCCATTCGCAGCAACACCTTGTCACGCGCCGCTCGTGCCCGTTCCGGAAAACGGTCTGGGCGCAACCGCGACGGCGCCTGGGGCAACACCACCAACAAAGCCGCTTCCGCCGCCGTCAACCGGCTCGGTTCCTTGCCGAACCAAGCCAGCGACGCCGCCCGCACGCCTTCCAGGTTGCCGCCGTAGGGCGCCAGGGTTAGGTAGAAGGCGAGGATTTCGTTCTTGTCGTAGCGCCGCTCCAATTGCAAGGCACGCAACATTTCGCCGATTTTGCCGACCAGATTGCGCGGATGCGGCTCCAGCAGTCGGGCGGTTTGCATGGTCAGGGTCGAAGCGCCTGATACCACTCGGCCATGCCACAGCCATTGGCCCAACGCTCGCGCGATCGCCAAGGGATCGAGACCGGGATGGGCGACGAAGCGCTGGTCTTCGTAGGCCAGCAACATGCGCAGATAGAGCGGCTCCACCTCCTCCGGCCGAGCCGGTAGCCGCCATACCCCATTAGCCACGGTAAAACCCCGCAGCAGGCGGTCGCGCCCGTCCAGGACCAGCACCGAGGTTCGGTAGGCCCGATCCAGCGGGGGCGGCAACTCATGATCCAGTATGAGCAGGATGCAAACGGCCAGTGCCAGTGCCAGCCCCAGCATCATCGACCATCGACCCCAACGTCGCCCCGGAGAGCACGCGCACCTTCGGCCACCACGAAATCTATTCATGGCTGCTACCAGGCAACCCGTAATCGCTCCAATAACCCGTCCAAAGCCGCGCCACAAGGCAAATTCACTTTCAGCGCCAACTCGGCATCAGCGCGAGTCCGGCCGAGATTGAGCGCGGCGATAGGTTGGTTACGGGCGGCAGCTTGCCTGCAAAAACGATAGCCGGAAAGCACCGTCAAGGACGAACCCACCACCAGTAAAGCGTCGGCGTCGGCCAAGCGTTGGGAAGCCCGTTCGACACGCGGCTTGGGTACCGATTCGCCGAAAAAGACCACCGCCGGTTTCAATATGCCCCCACAATTCGGACAACCGGGGATTTGGAATGCACTGAAATCGAGGACATCCAAGTCGGCGTCCCCATCGGGACCGGCAACCGCTGCCAGCGTCGCGAAATCGGGATTTGTTTCGACCAGCGAATGTTGGAACGCCGCGCGTGATCCTCGATACTGGCAATTCAGGCAAACCACCGCATCGAGCCGGCCGTGCAGATCGATCACCCGCCGACTGCCGGCCTGCTGGTGTAATCCATCCACGTTCTGGGTGACCATTTGATGGATGAAACCAGCCGCTTCCAGCCGGGCCAGGGCGAGGTGGGCAGCGTTAGGCCGAGCACGAGCGAACGTCGGCCAGCCCAGCAGGCTCCGCGCCCAATACCGCCGCCGGGTCTGCTCACTGCCGATGAACGCCTGATAGCGTATCGGTTGCCGATGCTTCCAGTTACCGTTGGCGTCCCGGTAATCGGGGATGCCGGAATCGGTGCTACAACCGGCGCCGGTCAACACGAACAGGCGCGGATATCGCTCGACGAAATCCGCCAATGTATCCAGCGGATCGGAATAGGATGAATAGGGCGCCGCGTGGACTCCCCGGTTGAGATCAGCGGGCATCCAACCACAGTAACGCCACGGCATGCGCGGCGATACCCTCGCCGCGACCAATGTAACCCAGCCGTTCGGTAGTAGTGGCTTTGACATTGACTTGGTTCGGGACGATACCCAGATCGGCGGCGATGTACTCCTGCATGGCGGGAATGTAAGGAGCCATGCGCGGCGCTTGGGCAATGAGGGTGACATCCACATTGCCGATCGCGAATCCTTGCTCTCCCAGCAAGGCGTTGACCCGCCTCAATAGAATTCGGCTGTCGATATCCTTGAATTCCGCGCTACTGTCGGGAAAGTGCTGGCCGATATCGCCCAAGCCAGCCGCGCCCAGCAAGGCATCGCACAGCGCATGCAGTAGCACATCGCCATCGGAGTGAGCGATCAGGCCGCGCGAGTGCGGAATACGAACACCGCCCAGCGTGACGAACTCGCCATTGCCAAAGGCGTGGACATCGAAACCGTGACCGATGCGCATGGAAATAGCCAAGTCCGTGGATCTAGGTGGCGGTAGAAACAGTATGGCGAGACAGAAAAAACTCCGCCAGCGCCAAATCTTCCGGGCAAGTGATTTTAATGTTGTCGGCCCGGCCTGCGACCAATCGGGGGGCGAAACCGGCTGCTTCCATCGCCGCCGCCTCATCCGTGACCAGCAATCCACGTTCCAGCGCCGCGCTCAAGGCATCATATAACATCCCCAGTCGGAACATCTGTGGGGTGAGCGCGTGCCAAAGCCGCGAACGGTCCACCGTTGTCACGACCCGTTCGGCTGAATCGGTTCGTTTCAGGGTATCCCGGACCGGCGACGCCAACAAACCGCCGACCGGATCGTCAGCCAACTCGGCCAGCAACCGGTCGAGATCCGCCGTTGCCAAACAGGGCCGAGCCGCATCGTGAACCAGCACCCAATCGCTCGGCGCGATTCGTTCTTGCAACGCCTTCAATCCATTCAACACCGAATGACAGCGTTCCGCCCCACCAACCACCCGCAACAAGGGCTTGGTAACATTCAACGCGGCGGCAACTGTCGACCACCACTCATCCTCGGCGTCCACGACAACGACCAGGCCGTCGATGCGGGGGTGAAACAGCAGGATCGCCAGAGTATGGGCGAGGATTGGCCGACCGAGCAAGGGTAAGTATTGTTTGGGAATCGCTGAACCCATCCGCTTGCCGGCACCAGCGGCGGGAATCACGGCCCAGCAATGCGGGGTGTTCATAGTCAAGGCTTCAACACGAAGCGCAGCATTTAGGGGTGGGAAGCTGTCGAGCCCGCCTTACCAGGCGGTACGGAGGGTGCCGAGTCAGTTCGGGTGCTTGATTTGGCGGTGGCAGTCGGTTTCGCAGGTCGGGCCGAACGAGCCAAGGCCGTCGATTTGGCCGGTGGCGCGAGAGATCGCGCGGCTGTTGACCGCGCCGGGTTGGGCGCGTCCGACGAGTCGGTTTGCTGCGCACTGTTGCGTTCCGTCGATTTCGGCGTGGGTTGCTCCAGAAACCGATAAAAGGTCTCGTCCCGCCGAATCATGCCCATCTCGGATCGCGCCCGTTCCTCAATGGCCATCAATCCGGTTTTCAGATCCTTGATGTCGGCTTCCAGCGCTCGGTTACGCTCGTTCAGCGCCGCGTTTTCTTCGGTTTGTGCCTGGACGGAAATGCGTAAGGCATAGGTTTGTCGAACACCGTCCTCATCGACCCAAAGCAAATATTGCGTCATCACCAACAAGGCGATCAGGGCCGCCACCAGAATCTGCATGGTTCACTGGATTGCAAGGATTGAGAAATGGAGTGTCACGGCTTCGTCGTCAGGCGAAATGGGCGCCTTCACCCTCATGCCGTCGCCGGCACGAGGGACGAAAGCGCAGCCTTCGGATCCCGCTTCAGCCCGCTTTCACCGCGAGTGGCGGGCAGGTCGAATGCGGCGGATTGCGATCAATCCCGAAAGACGTTAAACGCTTTCTTACCGGGATAGACGGCGGCGGAACCCAGCTCTTCCTCGATCACCAGCAGGCGGTTGTACTTGGCGATGCGGTCGGAGCGGCTGAGCGAGCCGGTCTTAATCTGGCTGGCGGCGGTGGCCACGGCCAGATCGGCGATGGTGGTATCCTCGGTCTCGCCGGAGCGGTGCGAGGAGATCGAGGTGTAACCGGCGTCGGCGGCCATCTTGATCGCCGCTAAAGTTTCGGTCAGAGTGCCAATCTGGTTGACCTTGATCAGGATCGAGTTGGCGATGCCCTGATCGATGCCGCGCTTGAGGATCGAGGTGTTGGTGACGAACAGATCATCGCCGACCAACTGGATTTTCTTGCCCAGAACCTTGGTCAGATACGCCCAGCCATCCCAGTCGCTCTCGTCCAGACCGTCTTCGATGGAGACGATGGGATAGCGGTTGACCCAATCCGCCAGCTTGTCGGCCATTTCGTTGGAGCTGAAGGATTTGCCTTCGGCTTCCAGCGTGTATTTACCGTTTTTGTAGAATTCGGAACTAGCGCAGTCCAGCGCGATGTAGAGATCCTTGCCGGGGGTGTAGCCGGCGCTTTTGATGGCTTCCATCACCACTTCCAGCGCCGCTTCGTTGGAGGACAGGTTGGGGGCGAAGCCGCCTTCATCGCCGACGGCCGTGTTCATGCCTTGCTTTTTCAGCACGGCTTTCAGCGCATGGAACACTTCCGCGCCCCAGCGCAGCGCTTCCCGGAAGCTCGGTGCGCCGACCGGCATGATCATGAATTCCTGCATGTCCACGCTGTTGTCGGCGTGGGCGCCGCCGTTGAGGATGTTCATCATCGGCACCGGCAGATGATAGGGGCCGGTGGGATTCAGATATTTGTACAGTGGCACGCCTTTCTCGGCGGCGGCGGCGTGGGCGGTAGCCATGGAAACGCCCAACAGAGCGTTGGCGCCCAGGCGGCTCTTGGTCGGGGTGCCATCCAGCTCGATCATCTTCTGATCGACAGCAGCCTGATTGTCGACCGCTTCCATGCCAACCACGGCATTGCGCAACTCGCTGTTAATGTTGGCGACAGCCTTCAGCACGCCCTTGCCCAGATAGCGGCTCTTGTCGCCATCGCGCAACTCCAACGCTTCGCGGCTACCGGTGGAGGCGCCGGAGGGAACACCGGCGGTACCCTTGGCGCCGGATTCCAGGATCACGTCCACGCCGACGGTCGGGTTGCCCCGTGAATCCATGATTTCACGTCCCTGAATGGATTTAATTTTTGACATTTACGAACTCCTCTGGGTGGCATCCGCGTGCTAGCGGATCGGTTATGGAATCAGTTCAGTTTCGGGAAAGCCCTGTTGCTTCACCAATGCATCCAACGCTTTGAGTGCAACCAGCAGCGATTTCATCCGATCCAGTGGCCAGGCGTTCGGACCATCGCTTAAAGCACGGTCGGGGTCAGGATGGGTTTCCATGAATAAACCCGAGACACCGGCCGCCACCGCCGCCCGGGCTAGCACCGGCACAAATTCGCGCTGGCCGCCGGAAGCGTTCCCCTGCCCGCCCGGCAACTGCACGGAATGGGTGGCGTCGAATACTACCGGGCAACCGGTGGCTCGCATCACCACCAAAGCGCGCATGTCGGATATCAGGTTATTGTAACCAAAAGATGCCCCGCGTTCGCAGACCATGATGTGGTCATTGCCAACGGCTCGCGCCTTGGCAACCACGTTACCCATATCCCAAGGGGCGAGGAACTGGCCTTTCTTAATGTTGACCGGCCGGCCCTGGCGGGCGACGTTCTGGATGAAATCGGTCTGCCGGCACAGGAATGCGGGGGTTTGCAGCACGTCCGCTACGGCGGCGACTTCGTGCAGCGGGGTGGACTCGTGCACATCGGTCAGCACGGGTACGCCGATTTGCGACTTGACCGCTTCCAGAATCTTCAAACCTTCCGCCAATCCGGGGCCGCGAAAGCTCTGGCCGGAGGAGCGGTTCGCCTTGTCGAACGAGGATTTATAGATGAACGGGATGCCGAGGTGCTCGGTGATGTCCTTCAATTGGCCGGCAGTCTCCAGCGCCAGTTGCTCGGACTCGATCACGCAAGGGCCAGCGATCAAAAACAGTGGCCGATCCAGCCCGATCTCGAAACCACACAGATTCATCATGCCGCGATGGCCTCTCCAAGCCGTTCCCGGCGCTGGCGGCGCGCGGCTTCCACGAAACCCCGGAACAGAGGATGGCCGGCCCGCGGCGTGGAGGTAAATTCGGGATGAAACTGGCAGCCGAGAAACCAGGGGTGGCCGGGCAACTCGATCATCTCCACCAGCCGGCCATCCAGCGAATGGCCGGAACAGACCAGACCAGCGGCGCGCAGAGGTTCGCGGAAGCGGTTGTTAAATTCGTAGCGGTGGCGGTGGCGCTCCGTGACCACATCCTTGCCGTAGGTGGCGCGGGCCAGGCTGTCGGGCACCAGCCAGCAGGGTTGCGCACCCAATCGCATACTGCCACCCAAGTCACCGCCTTCTCGACGCTGTTGTAAAGCGCCATCCTCATCGGTCCATTCGGTGATCAAGGCGATAACCGGATGCGGGGTGTCCTTGCGGAATTCGGTGCTATGCGCTCCGGCCAAGCCGGCAACGTGACGAGCAAACTCGATCACCGCCACCTGCATCCCCAGGCAGATACCGAGGTAGGGAATCCGGTGCTCGCGAGCATAGCGAACGGCGGCGATTTTGCCTTCGATCCCGCGCTTGCCGAAGCCGCCCGGCACCAGGATGGCGTCCATATCTTCCAAGCAGGCCACACCATCACGCTCGATCTGCTCGGAATCGATGTAGTGGATGTTGACCTGGGTCCGGGTATGGATGCCGCCGTGCAGCAGGGCTTCGTTCAGGGACTTATAGGCGTCGGCCAAGTCCACATATTTACCGACCATCGCGATGTCGATCGCGTCGGCCGGACTTTCGATGGCTTGCACCACCCGCTCCCAGTCGGCCAAATTGGCCGGCGGCAGGTTTTCCAGATGCAGTTTACGGGCAACGATGTCGTCCACCCCCTGGGCATGCAGTAGCAGGGGGATGCGGTAGATGGTGTCAGCATCCGGGACATTGATCACCGCCTTGGCCTCGACATTGGTAAACAAGGCGATCTTGCGGCGTTCCTCGGTGGGCACTTCCCGATCCGAGCGGCACAGCAGGATGTCAGGCTGGATGCCGATGGATCGCAGCTCCTTGACCGAATGCTGGGTCGGCTTGGTTTTCAACTCGCCGGAGGATTGGATGTAGGGTACCAAGGTCAGGTGGATGAACAGGCACAATTCACGGCCCAGTTCCACGCCCATTTGACGGATGGCCTCCAGAAAAGGCTGAGATTCGATATCGCCGACCGTGCCACCAATTTCGACCATTGCAATATCGGCCTCGCCGGCGCCCAGCCGAATGCAGCGTTTGATTTCATCGGTAATGTGCGGAATCACCTGCACGGTGCCACCGAGGTAGTCGCCGCGCCGTTCCTTGCGGATCACGTTTTCGTAGATGCGACCGGTAGTATAGTTATTGCGCCGGGTGGCGGTCATGCACACGAAGCGCTCGTAATAACCGAGATCAAGATCGGTTTCCGCGCCATCGCTAGTGACGAAGACCTCGCCGTGCTGAAAGGGGCTCATGGTGCCGGGGTCGACGTTGATGTAGGGGTCGAGCTTGATCAGGGTGACCTTGAGACCCCGAGCTTCCAGCACGGCGGCCAGCGAAGCGGCGGCGATGCCTTTACCCAGGGAAGACACCACGCCACCGGTGATGAAAATGAATCGGGTCATGCCAGGATGGGGGATAGCCAAAGACGCTACAAGATACCAGACCCCGCCGCCGATGGCGACACGCCTGCAAGGTTTTTGCGGTCGTTCATCCCATGGAGCCCATCAAAGGAATTTCGACGATGGGCTTTTGGAAATTTTTCTCGGTCCGCTCATTCGGTTAATCCTCGTTGAACACGTTGAACACTTCACCTGACAACCGCCGCTATGAACCTTGCCCCACCCGATTCCCAGCTCATCGAACTCGCCGCCGCCATCAAGGTCTGGGGACGACAATGGGGATTTCAGCAGATCGGCATTGCGGATATCAACCTGAGCGAGCATGAGCCGCGATTGATCGACTGGCTAGCGGCGGGCTTTCACGGCGAAATGGGCTACATGGCCCGACACGGCGTCAAGCGCAGCCGGCCGACGGAACTGGTGCCGGGGACGGTGCGGGTGATTTCGGCACGGATGGATTACTTGCCTCCCGAAACCGCCACGCCGTGGAGGGTGTTGCATCGCCCAGAATTAGGCTATATCTCGCGCTACGCGCTGGGCCGGGATTATCACAAAGTCCTACGGCGTCGCCTGCAAGGGTTGGCCGAGCACATCGCCGCCGCTATCGGTCCGTTCGGTTACCGGGTGTTCACGGACAGCGCTCCAGTGCTGGAAAAGGCGCTGGCCGAAAAGGCCGGACTGGGCTGGATTGGTAAGCATAGCAACCTGCTCGACCGTCGAGCCGGATCCTGGTTTTTCCTGGGCGAAATTTACGTGGATCTGCCGCTACCAGCGGACACGCCGACGACCGCCCATTGCGGGCGCTGCACCGCCTGTCTGGAGGTTTGTCCGACCCACGCCATCGTCGCGCCCTATCAGGTGGATGCCCGTCGTTGTATTTCCTATCACACCATCGAACTGCACGGCTCGATTCCGCTGGAATTCCGCCGCGCGATCGGCAACCGCATCTACGGCTGCGACGATTGCCAATTGGTCTGTCCGTGGAACCGCTTCGCTCAACCGACGGTGGAACCCGATTTTCGTGCTCGGCACGGATTGGACGCGCCTGACCTGATTGCGCTATTCGGCTGGGACGAAGCAGAGTTTCTACGTTGCACCGAGGGTAGCGCCGTGCGTCGAATCGGCTACGAACGCTGGTTGCGCAACATCGCCGTCGCCTTGGGCAACGCACCGCGCTCACCCAAGACAGTCGCCGCTTTGCAGGACCGCTCAACGTATCCATCGGAACTGGTGCGGGAACACGTTGTCTGGGCATTGAACGCGCAGGCAAGCCTGTCGACGGATGCAGCCGATAGCGGCATCGCGCATTCCGGCCCCGGTCTCACCGAAGCCACCCGTTCTTCATGATAGTGCGGTGGATTCTTCCACCTAAAGCCAGCGGCTTCGTACAGCGTTTCAGTTTCTTAAAAAGGTCGGAGCTGCCCAAACAGCGGCTCCTTCGTTAAGCTTGTCAAATTCCATGTCGCGGGGAGAGAGTACCCGATGAGAACCCGATTCAGTTTGCTGCTATCGCTGTCGCTGTCGCTGCTGGGATTCACGCCCACCCACGCCGGCAATGGTTGGAGCGATGTCGCCTATCCTTTGGCGGGGCCGCCTGAAGTCATTGGCTCTTTCAACGCCGGCTGCATCGTCGGCGCCACGGCGCTTCCATTAGTTGGGGACGGCTATCAGGTGATGCGCTCCAGCCGTAACCGCTATTACGGTCATCCGATCTTGGTCCGGTTTCTGGAGCGATTGAGCCGGCAAGCGGTGGCGCGCGGCAATCGATTATTGATCGGCGACTTAGGACAACCGCGTGGCGGTCCGATGCCGAACGGCCATCGCAGCCATCAGAGCGGGCTCGATGTCGATATCTGGTTCCTGCAACAATCGCGCGATCGGGTATTGCCACGTCCGGAGACTGAACGGCTTGGAGCGCCGTCGATGATCCGGGCCACGGCCGGCACATTGAATGACGCGAATTGGTCGTCGCACTATCGGGATACGTTGCGGCAGGCGGCACTATCACCCGAAGTGGATCGCATTTTCGTCAATGCCATCATCAAGCAGGCATTGTGCGACAGCGAAACCGACCGGCGCTGGCTGAACAAGGTACGGCCTTGGTGGGGGCACGACGCGCATTTTCATGTCCGGCTGGCTTGTCCACCCGATTCCGCCCAGTGCCAGCCGCAGAAACCGGTTCCACTTGGCGACGGCTGTGACGCCGATCTGGACAACTGGGTGCGGGATATCGTGCAAGCCGCGCGCAATCCCAAGCCGTACAAGAAACCGAAACCGCCATCGACCGACAATCTGCCCGCCGCCTGTTATTCGATACTGAACAACCAGACGGCATGGGGCCAATAGCGTTCAATCCGATGAATTCGGCGGCTTCGTTTCCAGTTTCAGCGCCGCCGAATTGATACAATAGCGCAAGCCGGTCGGCCGCGGACCGTCGTCGAATACGTGGCCCAGATGCGCCCCGCAATCCGCGCACAACACCTCGGTGCGGCGCATGAACCCGCTCCGATCCTCGGCGGTGGCCACGCTCTCGGCCTTCGCCGGTTCCCAAAAACTTGGCCAACCGGTGCCTGAATCGAACTTGGTCGTAGCATCGAACAACGGACTGCCGCAACAGGCGCAGCGGTAAACTCCCGGATCGTGGCAATCGTGATACTCACCGGTAAAGGCCCGTTCAGTGCCTTTCTGGCGGCACACGGCATATTGCTCTGGGGTCAATTGCGAGCGCCATTCGACATCGCTCTTGCTGATCTTGTAACTCATCGTCGTTCCTCGCGGGTGGCCATTCCGTTTTCATAGACCGCTGCCGTTCAAATTGGTGTCAGTCCGCCTCCCTCGCAACGGGACGAATAGATCGATCTTCCTGCATCCCACCGATGAGCCGACGTTTCTCCAGCGCCTCCCAAACGTGCTCGGCCAAACCGACACCGACCTCGTTGAAGGCCAAGAAGGTCATGTCGGCACCGGCCTCTCTCAAGGACTGCTCCTCCTCGGGATAGCTGCTGATCGCACCGATCAAGCCCTGAAAGCCATGTCGCCGCAGTTGGGTCGTGGCGATGCGCTTGGCTTCCGGGTCCGGCATGGCCAAAATCACTGCCTTGATCCCATCCAAATGCAGACGATGCCAGAAACCGGGATCCTCGGCATCGGCGTACACCACCCGCCGCCCTTCGTGGATGTGCTGCTCCACCTTGACCAGGTCCGAATCGATACCGGACACCATGAAGACCTTATGCGCTTCCGGTATGTTCTGCCGCTTTTTCAGGAAATCGTAGGCAGCGGCGCCCGCGTGGCCCATGCCGATAATCAGAATCTGAGTGCTGCCCAGCGATACCGGCTGCTCGTCGGGATGGTGTTCGGATCGTTCGAAGCGCGCCAACCAAGTTTCCAGCCGCTCGTACAAACCGTGGGCGAATCGGTTCAACGGCGCGGCGGCCACGAACGACAATGCCACGGCCAAGGCCAGCAATACCAACCAATCCGCTTGCAGTTGGCCGCTACCGACCAGGAATTTCACGACGATCAAGGCGAACTCGCTATAACTGGCCAACGCCAGCGCAGTCAGAAATGCGGTGCGAGCGCGCAATCGGAATTTGACCAAGATCAGGAAAAACAACGCTGCCTTGCACGGCAACAGCGACACCAACAACAGCGCCCAGCCCAGCGATTCCAGGCTCGGCCAGCCCATCAACCCGATTTGCAGGAAAAAACCGACCAGCAACACCTCCTTGAGCGACCACAAAGACCGGGACAGTTCCATGGCTCGGGGATGGCCCGCCAGTAAGGCCCCCAGCAGTAAGGCCCCCAGCTCCGAACTCAACCCGAGATGTTCGAAGCCTAAACCGCCAACCACCAGCGCCAGCGCCAGTCCATACAGGACTAACAACTCGTCGTGGCCACTCCATTCCAGAACTTTCGCGACCAACGGCCGCAGGAGTGGTAACCCTAAAACCAACAACACCCAAGGAGTCGGCGTTGCCGCACCTGCCAGCGCCATCAAGGCCAACGCCGCCAAATCCTGAATGACCAGGATGCCAATCGCCAGCCGGCCGTGAAAAGCCCGCAGTTCGGCTTTTTCCTCCAACGCCTTAGCCGCCAACACCGTACTGGAAAAACCCAGCGTGGCGGCCAGCAACAGCGACTGCCCGACTGGCAGCGTCGCAATCGCCCACAGCCCCGAGCCGAGCACCGCTGCGCTCACTATCAGATGTAAACCGCTAGCGCCCCAGACCTCCGGACGAATCAAGCTTTTCAGCCTTAGCTTGAGGCCGACACCGAACAGCAACAGCAGCACGCCGGCATGTGCGACTTGATCAAGCAGTTCGCTGCTCTGCGCCCCCAAACCATTGAGCGCGAAGCCGGTCGCCAGATAGCCGACCAGCGCCGGCAATCCCAGATGACGGGCTAACAGACCCAACAGAAACGCAAGTGCGAGCCAAAGCGGGTCCATGAGTCAGGGGAACTTCCTGCTGAAAATTAAGGGGCGGATTTCAGTCGTGATGGCGACGCTGGACGAGCAACAAACCATCGAGCAATGCCGTGGACGAACCGAATCCTTAGAGATTTGCTAAGCGCGCTTGAGCAATCGCACCACATACAGCATCACGGTCTTGCCCGGTAGCACCTCGTGAACTGGCTTGGCGTGGGTTGGATTGGGATCGCTCGACGGAATGCCGCCCCAGGAGGCACAGGAACCGATGCCGATGATCGCCGCCGCGCCTTCCGCCGCCTCTTTGACGGTTGCCAAAAGCGTCTTGCCGGCGACCATGCAATAGATGCCATCGTCCTTGGTCGGGATCGAACCGTCCACCACCAGCACGAACTTGCCCCAATTCTCCTTCATCGACTTGGCCTTGTATGCTTCGGCTTGGTGGCCGGCTCCAGAGCACAGGGTTTCATGATAGTCAAGGGAGATCATGTCGAGGATCAAAGCTTCGAGCATCGGATGGTAGGCGCGGAGCAGCGACTCCGTGCAACCGGTGCATTCCTGTGCCGACAACCAGATGACGGGTGGTCGCTTGGCCGATGTGGCGGCCTCGGCGATGCGGATGCCCATCAGGGCTGATAGCCCCAGAGTCGCCGCAACGCCGGTGCAGTATTTCAGGAACTGGCGACGGGTAAGTCCGCCCAGTCCGCCTTCGTAGCCGTCGGGATTTTGGATCTCGTAGGATTCGAGATCGACTTCGCTCAAATGATCCATGACTCCGCCCCCCTTGTTACCGAACCAAACGGTTAAAAATTAGCTGGGTATCAGTCGGCCACTTTGATGATCGTCAATTTTTTTGGAGTTTTTTGATACCGTAGTCACAAGATAAGGAGAGCTAGAATTCTGTTGAATCGCAGGAGGTTGAGGATGACGGCATCACCTCGCAGACACGACATATCCGATGAAGGATGAGCATTGCTGGAGCCGCGTTTACCGCGCCGCGCCGGTGTCTGGCGGTGTAGCGAAAGACAACCGGCTGTTCATCAACGCGGTTTTCTGGATCATCCGCACGGGCGCACTATGGCGCGATCGCCACCGGACTAGATGTATCGTCACGAGATTTTGAGCCAGAGAGCGAGGCACCGGATTTGGACGGCGGCAAGGAAGGAAGCAGCGTTTTTGGCGTAACGGGTGGCGGTGCTACGCTATTGTTTTAGATAAAGAAATGCGTTTTCGACGAGATGGCACAGCTTGTAGAGGTTCTCGTCGTAGGGACTTTGAACGGTTCGGTTTTTCTTGGGCGGGATGAGACGGCGTTCATGCCTTGCCCTGTGGCCTGTTCGAGGATTGCGTCGGTATCGTAGCCCTTGTCGGCGATCAGATGATCGGCGTCGATGTCGTCGCTCAATCTCGAAGCCTGTGCGCAATCCGCCGTGGTCCTTGTGTAACAAGCACCCTGACCAGCAGACTCTGCGCATCCACGGCCACATGAAGCTGGGTGTTAAGCCCCCTTGGGCGCAGCCCATCTCCTGATTGCTACCCTTCGCGCCGGCCGCATGAGGATGAATCTCAGCAGTGGCTGGCGTCGATCATCAGCCATTCGTAATCAGGTTCATCGATCAGGATTTCCAGCAGTTTTTCCCAAACCCTTTGGTCCCGCCAGCGGATGAAGCAGCGGTGCATGTTGTTCCAGCCACTATAGGCCGGCGGAAGGTTCCACCACGGTGCACCCGTGCGGAGGATCCAGCTTCGGCCCCATGGTCTTCTCACATTTCCAATCTCGTGACTACACTATCCAAGATATCTCGTTCGAGACGGACAAGCCGCGCTCCGCTGTGGGCGTGGCGGCTATGCCCGTGTTCGTGAAGATGATCGTCGTGAGGATGGTCACAAGGATTGATAACCGGTTCGCTTTCGCCACAACCACAGGTAACACATATTCCAGGCACCAGGCCGGCCCGGTAGGGTGATAATGTCCAGTTGCGCTGTCGCCGCCACCGTGTTCTGACGCATGATCTCAAAGGCGAAACGCAGAGCATCCAGCTCAAATTGGCCAGTGCGCCGATTTCCAGCCATACCCGCCGAACCTGCGTAAAACCCTGTTGGCGGACTTAGGCAGTAAGGGTTTCGACGATGCTTTCGCACAGCGAAAACTCGTGCATGGAAGATGGGATAGCCGGCCAAGCCCCTTCCCCGCAGCGCACGGAGAAGGTGGGGAGGTGGGGAAATTATCCGACTAACAGCAATACGCCACCGGCTGCGATGGCTACGCCGCCAGCCCTTACCAATCGTGCAGTCATCCCTTGGCGCGCTACCAGCGCAATACCGATACCGGCACCATGTACTATCGCGGTCGCCAGCATGAAACCCAAGCTGAACCATAACGCGCTGGATTCCACCGCCATTTCCGCGCCGTGGGCGTAGCCGTGGAAGATGGCGAACAGGCCAACCAGTGCCGTGCTTGCGGCGAGGGACAATCGCGAAGCCAACGCGACCAGTATGCCGAGAATCAATACCGAGCCGGCGATACCTGATTCGACCATCGGTAGTTGGATACCCATAAAGCCGAGCGCTCCGCCAGCGGCCATCGTCAGCACGAAGGTTAGCGGTACCAACCACAAGGCGCGGCCGCCCGATTGTGCTGCCCACAGGCCGACCGCTACCATCGCCAGAACATGATCCAATCCAGTCAGGGGATGGCCCAGTCCAGTGGCGAAATCCATGTGGGGCAACCCCAGCGTATGCGCTTGAACGGTACCGCCCATCCCCAGCAGCGCCAAAGCAAGTAACCCATGTTTACCGGACAGTACTTGCCGCATAAGCGATCTCCCAGACAGTTGTACAAGGTTTGATTTGGAATGTACCAAAGTATATGCGTTGATCGAGGATGTGCTTCTCGGCGCGATATGGCGCCAGGGGTTCAATCTTTCAGGGTTGCTAGAAATGCGATGAGTTCGGCGCGTTCCTTTGGCTTCGGCAAGCCGATAATGGTCTTCTTGGTACCGGGTAGAAACTTATCGGGAGCGGCGAGATAGTCATTCAAATCCTGTTGGGTCCACACCCCTCCTGCCGAGGCCAGCGCGGTGGAATAGCCATAGCCTTTCTCTCGCGCTTTCGGCGCGCCGACGATGCTCCAAAGGTTGGGTGCAACTCGCATCGGACCACCTTTTTCCACGCTGTGACAGACCACGCACTGCCCAGCGGGTCCATCCAAGCCCACCGGTTTGACCGCATAGCGAAGCTCTTCTTCGGTCGAGGCTGGAGTCATCAGAGTGAACAGACCAACGGTGGGATCGATCACCCATATCAAAGCCACCAGGATCAACAAGCCGCCACCGATTGCCAGGATCAGTTGAATCAGGTGCTTGTGCACAATTTGTCCTCCTCCTGTCGTTCTTGAACTATATTTGTATAGGACTTTCGCTTTGAGTTCTAGGTAATTGATTATTTTGGCATAATTTTGACATATTCACCAGGCAGCAGTATATCCAGTATTTGATTAGCACGCCGGTGAATTATCACGCTGGTGAATTATACTGTACGAATCTGGCGAATCACTTGGAGGGCATGAGTCACGACGCGGTCAATGACTATTTGCGGCGATCCTGAAACACGGCGCGGGATGTAGGGGAGATAGCCGAGTCGTTAATCAATAACCGACCCGGCTCTTATCTGATTGTAGGTGATAGCATGCAGGATAAACGTCATGGCGTGATGGAGCTAGTGAAATACAAGTATAGCAGAAATGAGCATGGTTTGATGAAAGGGATCGGGGTTATTAATGTGGTTCATAGTGATGGGACGGACTATGATCCGATTGATTTTCGGGCGTAGGCGCCGGTAACGGACGGGCTCACGAAAAACAATCACTTTCGGGATAGACTTCGGAAAACATATCGGAAGAAAGGAATCCAAGCACAAACTATTCTCTTTGACAGTTGGTATTTCGCGTGCTGTTATCAGGCGTAGTTTTCATTAAAGGTCTATCAGCCTGACTGACTTGAGAAGGCTGAGCGAAAATCCTATTGTAGAAATATAGCCTTGAATTTCAGCTCTATCCTGTGGCTCCGGCCATGCGGAATTCAGGGCCACTCTATAAAAAAGTTAAGGAGTGGTGTTGATGGTGGAGCGACATAAACCAGTGTCCGGCGTTAACTGTCTTGAGTGCCGATTGCGCCGTCGCAACGAGTGGCGCGTGTTGGCAGAGGAAGAACTTAAGCTCCTCGCGCAAAGCCGAAAATGCCGGCTGTATCGCGCTGGCGAGGCGATCTTTTTCGAAGGCGAACCAAGCCACGGTATTTACTGTATCACCTCGGGCACGGTGGCCATCCGCAAGATCGATGCCGACGGCAATGCGGTGCTGGTGCAGCTCGCTTATCCCGGCGACACCTTGGGCTATCGGGGTCTGCTGCTGGATGAAAACCGCCGCTCCAGCGCCGAGGCGCTCGGACCCAGTAAGGTTTGTTTCATAGATCAGCGGATCGTTAGAACTCTGCTCGATAGAAATCCCGCTTTGGGGCTGCAGTTTTTGCGGCGCGTCACGGCCGATCTGGACGACGCGTATGCCAAGCTACTGCAGAACGCTTCTTTTTCTAACCGCACCAAGTTTATTCACCTGCTGCTGGTGTTGATGAACCGCCACGGCCGTACCGCCACCGACGGCAGCCGAGTGATGCAGTTGCCGCTCTCGCGCCGGGATATGGCCTCGATGATCGGCGCTCGCCACGAAACCCTGTCGCGGATCATCGGGCGACTGGAAGAAGACGGCATCGCCCGCTTTTCGGGGCGTACCGTGCATGTGACCCGTCCCCATTATTTGCTCGATGAAATCAAGCCGACGCCGTTGAGTTGATCCTGTGTCGGGCTCTACGATCTACAGCAGTTTGGTGATGTTTCATCGCGAAGACTTCCTGATTTTTGTGCCCATGAACCATGCCCACGCAAATCCAGCGCGGAAGGCGGCAGCGAGACGGTGGGGGCATACACGCCAACTTAACGAGTAACGTATTGAAGGAGATGTAAGAAAGGGGCAGACTCAAGGTTTCTCACACCTATACTTCACGCGGCCAAGTTTTCGGATTTTGAAAACAGTTGGAATTTCGATGTTATCAGTGTTTGCATCTGGCATTTGAAGCGGGTGCCGAGGTCGCGCAAACAGCCGTCGATGCTTTCCTTGAAGGCGGTGAACGTGCTGTAGCAGGTGCTTGTATGGGCAGCTGCTTTTTCACGAAGCGCCAGAACCGTTCGCTGAGGTTCAGGTGGGGGGAATAGGCGGGCAGTACAGGAATTTGATCTCCAGCGCTTGGGCCTTGGCGAATACCGCCGGACATTTCGGGTAGTGCGCATTGTCCAGTACCCGGGTGATAGGGTGGCCGGTGCCGGCATAAGCGGTGGCGATCTTGTCGAGCAAGGCGCAAAACGTCTCCGGGTTAACGACCGTGTCGTTGGTCAGCGTGATCACCTCGTGCCGGATCGGATCGTCGGCACCCAACACGTTGTCACGTCGGCGCCCGCTGCTGGACGGCAGCCGTTGACGCGCCAAGCACCCCAGAATCCCCAGGAAAGCTCCCATCACGAAATGCGCCGCATCCACGAACCGGATCACGCGCGGGCCCCGCTGGGCCTCCTCCAACATCGGTTGTCGGGTTCGGTCGTGGAATTCCTGTGGGGCGCGCTGTTGCGCGCCGTCTTCCAGGGCCTTGCCGGGCACCCATCCGCAGCACCGGGATTTCAGGCCGAGTTTGTACAATAACTCACGGCCGGCGGAAGGTTGCAGGCGCAATCCGGTCTCCTGTTCGATCCTCTCAATCGCGTGGTTCACCGTGTGGGGGGGCTGCTTCCCGAACAGCGCCTTGAGTTGCTCCGCAGGGCTGTCTAGACCCCCACCTGGCCGGCGGTAGCCCTCGGCCAAACGCTGCGCCAGACCACCAGCGCCGTACTTCCAGGTATTCCGTGACCGTGTCCCCGTCCACCCGCATCCGATCGGCGATCTCCTGGCACGCATGGCCTTTCCCACGGAGGTAAACGACCCAACCTTTCCTTCGGGCTCGTGAATCAGGATTGTCGCTCGCCTCTTGGTGCAACTTGTCCAATTGGGCTTCGGTCAGGTTCAGGTTAATCATCTTCAGATGTCAGATCGGGTAGATTTAAAACCTGTCTTTAACCTGTGATGATCCTGACGGTAAATCCGAAAAGTTGACCGTGCGGAGTAGATGTCCGCCGAATCCTGTCAAAAGAACCGTTCCAAGCTTGATATGCCGAGAGGATTTTATAATGGCGACAATGACCATGAAAGCCGTGCGTATTCACGCCTACGGCGGCCCGGAAGTCTTGCATTTCGAAGAGGTACCGATGCCCGCCCCTGGCCCCGGCGATCTCTTGATTCGAGTGCAGGCCGCCGCAGTCAATCCGGTGGATTGGAAGATTCGGGAAGGTTATCTGCAAGGTTTCCTGAAGCACAAACTGCCGCTGATTCTCGGCTGGGACCTATCCGGCGAGGTGGTAGAGGTCGGTTCCGAAGTCACCGGCTTCAAGGCCGGTGACGAAGTGTACGCCCGGCCGGATATCGAACGCGACGGCGCTTACGCCGAATACATTGCGGTCAAGGCTAGCGAAGCCACCCGCAAACCGGCCACCTTGGATCACATCAACGCGGCTGCCGTACCGTTGACGGCGCTGACCGCTTGGCAATCGCTGGTGGATGCCGCGCAATTGCAGGCCGGTCAGACCGTGCTGGTTCACGCCGCCGCCGGTGGAGTCGGCAGTATGGCGGTGCAACTGGCCAAGGCGAAAGGCGCGCGGGTAATCGCCACCGCCTCGGCGGTTAATATCGGGCTGGTGACGCGGCTGGGCGTCGATCAATTCATCGATTACACCAAAACCCGTTTCGAGGATGCCGCCAAGGATGTGGACGTGGTCCTCGACACTGTCGGCGGCGACACGCAGGAGCGATCCTGGCAGGTTCTGAAACCGGGCGGGATTCTAGTTTCGGTCGTCAATCCACCGTCGGAAGCCGCCGCCACCGCCCATAAGGCGCGTGGCGCTTTCGTCTTTATCCACCCCAGCGGCGAACAATTGACCGCCATCGCTCAACTGATCGACCAAGGTCGGATCAAACCCCTCATTCACACTGTACTATCGCTGACCGAAGTCAGCCAGGCGCATGCCATCAGCCAAGGCGGACACGCCCGAGGCAAAATCGTTCTCCAGATCGCTGACTGATCCACTCTTCAGGAATCCGCGCCATGTTCAACTTTACGTTCCACAACCCCACCAAAATCCTATTCGGCAAGGGCCAAATCGCCGCTATCGCCCAGGAAATTCCCGAGGACCAACGCATCCTGATCACCTACGGTGGCGGCAGCATCAAACGGAATGGCGTTTACGATCAGGTCATGGCGGCACTGGCCGGTCGAACTTTGTTCGAGTTTCCCGGAATCGAGCCGAATCCGACCTACGAGACACTGATGGAAGCGGTTCGAATCGCGCGCGAGAAAAACATCGATTTTTTATTGGCGGTTGGCGGCGGTTCGGTGATCGATGGCACAAAATTCATCGCCGCCGCTGTACCGTTCGATGGCGAACCTTGGGATATTCTCGCCAAGCGCGCCCGCTTCCAACAGGCGCTGCCGCTAGGCTCGATACTCACGCTACCCGCTACCGGCTCGGAAATGAACTGTGGATCGGTGGTTACGCGCCGCGCCACTCAAGACAAGCTGGCATTCATGCATCCGCTGGTCTACCCACACTTCTCGGTGCTCGATCCCAGCACCACATTCACCTTGCCATCCCGACAAGTCGGCAACGGCGTGGTCGATGCCTACACCCACATCATGGAGCAATACCTGACCTATCCGGTCAATTCGCCGATACAGGATCGTTTCGCCGAGGGACTGCTGCTGACGCTGATCGAGGAAGGCCCGAAGGTGCTGGCGACCCCGGACGATTACGACGTGCGCGCTAACATCATGTGGTGTACGACCCTGGCGCTGAACGGACTGATCGGCGCGGGCGTGCCCGGCGATTGGGCAACCCACATGATCGGCCACGAAATCACCGCGCTGCACGGTCTCGATCACGCCCAGACCCTGGCGATCGTGCTACCCAGCGTCATGGCGGTGAAACGTGATCACAAACGGGCGAAGCTACTGCAATACGCCGAGCGGGTTTGGGGCCTTTCCGGTGGCGATCAGGAGGAACGCATCGACGGCGCGATTGCTAAAACCCGCGACTTTTTCGAACGGATGGGCGTGCGGACTTATCTGCGCGATTACGGCGTCGGTCCCGACGCGGTGCCGGTTCTGCTCGCGCAACTGGAGCGGCACAGAATGACTAAATTGGGCGAGCATCAGGATGTCGATCTCAGTACGAGCCGACGGATTTTGGAACTCAGCACGGCGGCCTGAGCAGCTGCAAAAACTCCCTTATCTCTTCGGGAGAGCTGGAACATCCACTCTCTCGGAGGGGTTGTCGCATTGCGTTCTAAAATTTCGCCCGCCTGCACGGCGGATAGAGCAAACCCCATCGTGAATACCGCGACGACCGGCAACCCAAATTGGGATCATAGATGAACAAGCGGAACGGCTTCATTCTCATCGTCATCGCCTTGGCCATCGGTGGAGCGGCGTTCCAGTATTTCTTCCCCCGCGCGGCGGCCAACTCGGGGAAGGCGACCCGGACAGCGGCAGCGATTCCCGTTTTAGTCGCCAAGGCCCAAATTCAGGACGTGGCGCGCGTGTTGGAGCTGGTCGGGCGGGCGGAGGCTTATCAAAGCGTGACGCTCAAGGCACGGGTGGATGGCCAAGTCGCAGCCCTGCCTTTCCTCGAAGGGCAAGCGGTTGCAGCGGGCGACGTGCTGGTACGACTCGATCCCGCGGATTTCGACGCTCGCCTGCAACAGGCCGAGGCGAATCTGGCCCGCGACCAAGCCCAGCTCGCCAAGGCGGAGCGCGATGTGGATCGCCTCTTGTCCCTGAAAGGGCGTGGTTTTGTATCCGACCAACAGTTGGCGGATGCTCGGGTCACCGTTGACGCGCTGGTGGCCACGGCGCGTGCCGACCGAGCGGCGGTCGAATCCGCGCGTTTGCAGAGGAATTACGCCACGATCAAGGCGCCCTTCGCCGGCCTCATTGGCGCCAAGCAGGTATCGCCTGGCGCGGCGGTCAAGGCCAACGATACCGCGCTGGCGGTTTTGAACCAAGTCAAGCCGATCTATGTCACCTTTGCCGTTCCCGAACGCTATCTGCCCCGCTTGCAGGCCGCCTTGCGAGTCGAACCGCTGCCGGTGACGGTGACGGTGCCGGGCGAACGCGGGCAACGGTTCCCTGGCGTGGCGCGGTTTCTCGACAACGCGGTCGATCCGACTACTGGCGCCATTCAGATGAAGGCCACGGTGCCCAACGAATCCCAAACTCTGATGCCCGGCCAATTCCTGAATATCGGCCTCACGCTCGACACTCTCCCCACCGCCGTGACCATTCCGGCGGTAGCGGTGCAGCAGGGACCGGGGGGCAGCTTCGTGTTTGTCGTCAAGCCGGACACCACCGTCGAAACCCGTCCGGTCACGGTCGCTCTGCTACAAGCGGATACCGCAGTGATTGACCAAGGCTTGCGGGAGGGCGAAACCGTCGTCACCGACGGACAATTGCGGCTGTCACCTGGCGCGAAAGTACAGATCAAGACTAGCGACAGTTGAGAAAACACGATGCAACTGCCCGAACTGTGCATTCGCCGTCCGGTGATGACCACACTGCTGATGGCGGCTTTTGTGATTTTCGGCGTGTTGGCCTACCACGCCCTACCGGTCAGCGAGCTGCCGAGCGTGGATTTTCCCACCATCTCGGTATCGGCTTCCCTGCCAGGCGCCTCGCCCGAAACCATGGCGGCCGCGGTGGCAACCCCGCTGGAAAGTCAGTTCTCGACCATCGCCGGCCTGGATTCGATGAGTTCGACCAGTGCTCAGGGCTCGACTTCGATCACCCTGCAATTCGCGCTCGACCGCAACATCGATGCCGCCGCTCAAGACGTGCAGACCGCTATCGCGACCGCTCAACGGCAATTGCCGGCGGACATGCCGACTCCCCCTTCTTTCCGCAAGGTCAATCCAGCCGACTCGCCGATTTTCTACATTGTCATGCAATCGCCGACCTTGCCGCTGTCGGTGGTGAACGAATACGCCGAAACCATGCTGGCCCAGCGTCTGTCCACCATCACCGGGGTCGCGCAGGTGCGGGTGTTCGGCTCGCAGAAATTCGCGGTGCGGATCCAGGCGGATCCGGATCAGCTCGCCGCGCGCGACATCGGCCTGGACGAGCTGCAAAAGGCGATTCAGGATAGCAACGTCAATCAGCCGGTCGGTTCCTTCGACGGACCCCAGCAAAGCATCGCGATCAAGACCAACGGCCAACTGGAAACCGCCGCTGCCTACGGCCCGCTGATCGTCGCGTACCGCAACGGCGCGCCGGTGCGCTTGAACGAGGTCGCAACACCGCTGGACAGCGTCGAGAATAACAAGGTCGCCAGCTGGTACGTCGATCGGCGGGCCATCGTGCTGGCCATCCAACGCCAGCCGGGAGCCAACACCGTCGCCACCGTGGATGCTATCAAGGCCGTGCTGCCGGCGTTCCAGGCGAACCTGCCTGCCTCCATCGAACTCAAAGTGTTGTACGACCGGAGCGAATCGATCCGCGAGTCGATCGACGATGTGCAGTTCACCCTAATGCTGGCGGGTGCCCTGGTGATCCTGGTGATCCTGCTGTTCCTGCGCAATCTGTCGGCTACCCTGATTCCCAGCCTGGCCCTGCCGATCTCGGTGATCGGCACCTTCGCGGCGATGTACGCGCTCGGCTACAGCCTCGACAACCTGTCGCTGCTGGCACTGACCTTGTCGGTGGGTTTCGTGGTGGATGACGCGATCGTGATGCTGGAAAACATCGTTCGCCATATCGAGCGCGGCGACCCGCCGTTCCAGGCGGCGCTTACCGGAGCGCGCGAGATTGGTTTCACCATCCTTTCCATGACGCTGTCCTTGGTCGCTGTTTTCATTCCGGTGATGTTCATGGGTGGCATCGTGGGGCGACTGCTGCACGAATTCGCGGTCACTATCTGCGCCGCGATTCTGGTATCCGGTTTCGTGTCGCTCACGCTGACGCCCATGCTGTGCAGTCGCTACCTGCGGCACGCCGACCCCAATGAGCACAACCTGCTGTATCGGGTGTTCGAGCGTTTCTTCGCCAGCCTGCTGGCCGGTTACGAGCGCACCCTGCGCCGGGCGATGGCATGGCCGAAAACGATGATGCTGATCTTCATCGTAACGCTCCTGGCCACCCTTTGGCTGTTTGACCGGATACCCAAGGACTTTCTACCCAGCGGCGACACCAGTCGGATCACGGCCTTTACCGAAGGTGCCCAAGACGCCTCCTTCGCGTCCATGATCGAGCGGCAACGGGCGGTAGCGGCGATCCTGGCGCAAGACCCGAACATTGAAGGGTTCATGTCGTCGGTCGGTGCTGGCGGACCCCGGCCCACCGCCAACACCGGTAGCCTGTTCATCCGCCTCAAACCCCAGCGGGAACGACAATTGTCCGCCGACGAAATGATTCGGGTGTTGCGTCCGAAACTGGCGGTGGTGCCTGGCATCAACGTCTATCTGCGAAACCCACCGCCGATCAGCATCGGCGGCCAGACCACTGCCGCCCAGTATCAATACACCCTGCAAGACACCGACCTGGAAGAACTCTATCGTTGGACGGACACACTGCTCGCCCGATTCCGACTATTGCCGGGTTTCGTGGATGTGACCAGCAACCTCAACAATCGCAGTCCGGCGGTGGCGCTGGAAGTGGATCGCGACAAACTGGCCGCGCTCGGGTTGAGCTTCGGCCAAGTGGAAGACGCTCTGCAAAACGCTTTCAGCGCCCGACAGATCTCCACGATTTACGGCTCCAACAACCAGTACAAGGTGATCCTGGAGCTCGCCCCCGAATTTCAGGTCGACCCGGCGACGCTAGCGCGGATCTACGTCCGATCCAGCAACGGCAAGCTGGTTTCGCTGGACACCGTGACCTCAGTGACTCGCAAAACCCAGGCGCTGACCGTGAACCATCAGGGCCAACTGCCCTCGGTCACGATTTCCTTTAATCTGCTGCCGGGGGTATCGCTCGGCACCGCAGTGGATCGGATCAAGACGCTCGAAACCGAACTGCGCCTGCCGGTGTCACTGACCACCAGCTTGCAAGGCACCGCTCAGGCGTTTCAAGCTTCGCTGCAAGGTCTCGGGATTCTGCTGTTGGTGGCGGTGCTGGTGGTGTACATCGTCCTGGGCATTCTGTACGAGAGCTTCATCCATCCGCTGACCATTTTGTCGGGACTGCCCTCAGCAGGACTGGGCGCTTTGCTGACCCTCCTGCTGTTCAAGGAGGATCTCAGCCTATACGCGTTCGTCGGCGTCATCATGCTGGTGGGCATCGTCAAGAAAAACGCGATCATGATGATCGACTTCGCGCTTGATCGACAGCGCAACGAGGGAATAGCGCCCGCCGAAGCGATTTTCCAAGCCTGCCTGATTCGGTTCCGACCGATCATGATGACCACGATGGCGGCGTTGATGGGGACTTTGCCCATCGCTCTGGGCATCGGCGCGGGCGCGGAAGTACGCCGGCCGTTGGGACTGGCGGTCGTCGGCGGCCTGCTGCTGTCACAACTGCTGACCCTCTATCTCACCCCAGTGATTTATCTCTATCTGGAGCGATGGGCAGGTCGGTGGACACCAACGGCTGAGAAGACCCAGCAAGCTAACCGATCTCCCGACTTGGAACCGGATCGGGATGAAAGCTCGGCGCATTCGCTCAAACCACTCAAAGCGGCTCTCGCCAACGACACGAACCCGCGCTGACCGCTGCGGAATCCGAAAAAACCACTGAAATTCACCCGCCCGGTCAAGGCAGGCAGATCATGAGTTCGGGAAGCTATTCCCACTCGATCATCAACAGGTCGCCTAAACCCGCGTGGTTAAAGGGATTGGCTGTGATCAACATAGGGCATTACCGTCACTTTTACCGTAAGAAGCGCGCATCTTTTGCTGGCGCGGGAGATGGAGCGATTTGCGGGGCGACGACTCTGGCAACACCAGAGTCAATCGGCATACATGATACCGGACAAGGGCGAAAACTTCAGCCCTCGCGTCGCGGCGCAATCCGCTGGCGAGAACGGCCGTCATCGGGCATCACGCGATACGGTTCCGAACCCAGTCGGCAGCCTCCTCAACGGAGGACATGACTCGGCACGGGAAATCGCGCTCGATGCCCAAGTGCCGCTGCATCAGAAGCGTGTGCATAGGCCCGTCCGTCAAAAGGACATCGCAGTAGATGCTGTAGTCACAAGATAAAAGATATGAGACCATCATGGATGCCAACATAAGGAGGTTCCATGAAAAGTTCAGTGCCCGCCCACCGTCGCCACGATATGGCCGATGGGACATGGAAGCTTTTGGAGCCGCACTTACCGGGCCGGGCGGGCGCATGGGGCGGCGTTGCGAAAGACAATCGGTTGTTTATCAATGCGGTTTTCTGGATCATGCGCACGGGCGCGCCGTGGCGCGACCTGCCGCCCGACCTGGGGCACTGGAGCCGCGTGCATCGCCGTTTTATCCGCTGGCGGGATAAGGGCGTGTGGGAGAAATTGCTGGAAATCCTGATCGACGATCCGGATTATGAATGGCTGATGATCGACGCCAGCCATTGCAAAGTCCATCCCCATGCGGCGGGAGCCAGAGGCGGCAATCAGGACATGGGCCGCACCAAAGGGGGCTCAACACCCCGATACATCTGGCCGTGGATGCGCAGGGTCTGCCGGTCCGAGCCCTTGTCACACAAGGTCCCACCGCTGATTGCACACAGGCTGCAAAGCTGATCGAGGGGCTTTCGGCGGAACATCTTCTGGCCGACAAGGGCTATGACACCGATGCAATCCTCGAACAGGCAAAGGCTCAGAGGATGAACGCCGTCATCCCACCGAAGAAAAACCGCACAACCCAAAGATCTTATGACGAGGATCTGTACAAACTGCGGCATCTGGTCGAGAACACCTTCCTCCACCTCAAACGCTGGCGTGGCATCGCGACACGCTATGCCAAAAACACCGCCTCCTTTCGCTGCCGTCCACATCCGAATGCATCGCTCTCTGGGCCAATGTCTCGTGACTACATTATCTAGGTAAGAGTTGCGATCTCGTCAGCAATCGGAATGGTTTCGGCATCAGCCTTGCTGTCCCCACCCCCTTCGGGTCCGGTGGCAGGTTTCAGGTTTGGGCAAATCGTGCGCTCACACAGCTTGCGGCAAAAGAGCTCAAAGTCGTGAGTCTGGTTGCGTGCGGTAATGGTGTCGAGGCTGTACTCAAGCGTCGTTGCGTCAAGCAGGTAGGTCGTGCGGTCGCTCGTATCTGAGTAGAGTTCAGAACGCAGTTGGCGCATGAACTCCGATGGCGATACCTTCTTTTCTTGCTCTCCCTCAGTCATTCATCGCCTCTCTAGAAACTATCGGCATCATCGTACCTATTCGACGAGCAGGTGCGGATCAATTCACCGCCTTCATCCGACGAGAGCTTCCAGCTCCTCGGAAGCCGAACGCGATAACCGCCGCCCCTCCTTGGCCACGTTGACCTGCAAGGCAACGCACGCCACCTCCAGAACGTCCACGGCCAGCGAGTAGCTACCCTTGGCCTGCAGCCAGGCCAGCACATCCGCCAAGTGCCAGATCGACGCGCTGCCTTCATGCACCGGCGCCGGGAAGCTGCCCGGATGGGCCAGCATCAGCTTGCGCATGTTCTGCCGCGACACGCCCACGATGTCGGCCACATCGGTCAACCCGACCAGATCCGGTGCGACTTCGATCAGCCGTGCCGACGGCACGGCGCTCCGCACGTCTGCCAACGCGCTGCGTACAGCCGCGTCCGCACTGTCCGCTTCGCGGGTGAACTCCAGCGCGAGCCGCCCCGGCTGCCCGATGCCAACCAAGGCATCGTCACAGCCGGCCTCGCCCAGGCGCTCAACCAGCGCATCCGGGTCACGGTCATCGTCGGCGAGCTGGTATTTCAGGGTGAAGGTGTATTCCATCGTGCTACTCCTCGGCATCGTCGGCTGCCTCCTGCTGCTTGCGGTGCGTCGTGCAGTTGTCCACGACACGCCGCAAGGCGCGCGCATGGTTGCCAGGGTTTTTCGGCGTACTCCACACGCTGGTGATACAGAACTCGCCGCAGCGACACTCCGCATCGTTGTACGGACAATAAATCCGCCCCCAGGCGTGGCTGCCGCCAACTTCCACGCGCCAGCCCTGCCCTTCGGCGTGCCTGAGTGCTTCCTCGACTTCTTTCTTTGGATGAGAGGTCCGGGCCATCAACAGTCTCCAGTATGGGAATGATCGCCAAGGTTGTCAAGTGACAACCTTGGCCCCATTTCAGGCCACCGCGCTCAATGCCGGCACGACTACGTTCTTCGGCAACAGCGTTGGCACGTAGGTCTGCCCGCCACCCCAGGCATCAACCAGGTTGGCCTACTCTTGCAGCATGTGACGCCGCTGCTCAGCGTACTCAGCCTTGTTGTAGACCGAGCGCGAGGAACGGCCATCCTCGTGTGCCAGGCACTTCTCGATCCAGTCGCGGTTGAAGCCGATTTCGTTTAACAGCGTCGAGCCGGTACGGCGCAGGTCGTGGACGGTGAACGGTTGCAGCGGCAGCCCCTTGGTCTTTGCCGCCTCCGCGATGAGCTGCGTGACCCGATTCAAGGTCGCATTGGACATGAACCGCTCGGCGTCGTAACGAGAGGGAAAAACGAACCTTGAGCCTGCTGCGCAGGCGTGCAGCGTCACGAAGATGTCGAGCGCTTGGCGCGACAGATAGACCACGTGCGGGTTGCGCCCCTTCATTCGCTGCTTCGGGATCGTCCAGGTCTTGCTCTCGAAATCGACCTCATCCCAAGTGGCCTGGATGAGTCCGCTCTTGCGTACCAGCGTCAGCAGGATCAAGCGCAGCGCGAGCTTGATGGTCGGATAGGTCGCCACCGATTCCATCTGTTGCACGAACAGCCGGATCTCCAACGGCGACAAAGCACGGTCCTTCGGCACGAAGGTAGCGATCGAGGCCGCGCCCACGCTGTCGGCTGGGTTGTTCACCTTCTCGCCGTGGGCGATGGCATAGACGTAAACCTGCTTCACGATGTCCCGAATCTGGACAGCCGTAGCCGGCGCCCCACGCTCCTTGACCTTGTTGCACAAGGCTCGCAGGTCTTCGGCCTGGATTTCGGTCAGCAGGCGGTTCTGGAAGACCGGCAAGATGTCCCGGTCGATGATGTGCTTGCGCATGGCGCGGGTGCTGTCGGCCAACCGTGCATTGGCCAGCCACGTGTCCATCGCCGTGTCGAAGGTCTTGATGGCGACCACCCGGCGTTTCTCGCGCTGCTTTTCCAGCGCGGGCGATACGCCGTTGAGAACGGCTTTCCGCGCATCCAAGAGCAGTTCGCGCGCCATCGCCAGCGAGATGCCGCCGGGGCCGTAGCGACCGAGGGTCAGCGTCTCGCGGCGTCCGTTGAGGCGGTAGTCGTAGCGGAAGGTGACAGTACCGCCAGGCGATACCGTCACATACATCCCGTCCCGGTCAGAAGCCTTATAAATCTTTGACTTAGGCTTCAGATTTCGTAGTGCAGCGTCAGTAAGCATCGAGGTTTCCTCCGGCTTGTGACGGCTTTACCGTCAGGTTTTACCGTCAAGGACCTGGAGACCTGTTGATGCCCGGAAAGCCGCATAAAACAAGCTTTCCCGAGAAGGCTTTTACCGTCAAAGACGGTAAAAGTCTGAATGGTGAACGAGAGTGTCTTAATCCGGCCTAGATTTTTACCGTCAGCTCTACCGCCAACTTATTTTGCTGGCCGGCGATAGCCACCGATAGCCTTCGTGACATATTTATTTATAAATAAATACGTTACTGCAGTTTTTCGATAGCTGGCGATAGTCCTCGAAAGACGTAAATTCACTCCCACTCAATGGTCGCCGGCGGCTTACCGGATACATCGTAAACCACTCGGGAAATGCCGCGCACCTCGTTGATGATCCGCCGCGACACCAAATCGAGGAATTCATAGGGCAGATGCGCCCAGCGCGCGGTCATGAAATCCACCGTTTCCACCGCTCGCAGCGCGATCACGAAATCGTAACGACGACCATCGCCCATCACCCCCACCGACTTGACCGGCAGGAACACCGCGAAGGCTTGGCTGGTCTGGTCGTATAAATCGTGGCGGCGCAATTCCTCGATAAAAATGTGATCGGCTCGGCGGAGCAGGTCGGCATGATCCTTTTTGACTTCGCCGAGAATACGCACCCCCAGCCCCGGACCCGGGAAGGGATGGCGATAAACCATCTCGGAGGGCAATCCCAGCTCCATCCCTAATCGGCGCACCTCATCCTTGAACAGTTCCCGCAACGGCTCGACCAGCTTCAGCCGCATCGCCGCCGGGAGTCCGCCGACATTGTGATGGGATTTGATGACGTGGGCCTTGCCGGTTTTCGCACCGGCCGATTCGATGACATCAGGGTAAATCGTGCCTTGGGCGAGCCATTTGACGTTGCGCAAGCGGGCCGCTTCCCCCTCGAACACCTCGATGAACAGCCCGCCGATGATTTTGCGCTTTTGCTCAGGGTCCGTCACGCCAGCCAGCGCAGCGAGGAATCGGGCTTCGGCATCCACCCGAACCACCCGAACGCCGAGGTGGCGTCCAAACGTGGTCATCACCTGATCGCCTTCGTGCAAGCGCAACAGGCCGGTGTCCACGAACACGCAAGTCAACTGATCGCCGATGGCCCGGTGCAGCAAAGCCGCCACCACCGAGGAATCCACCCCACCGGACAGGCCCAAAAGGATTTCATCATCGCCCACCTGGGAACGAACGGCCGCGATGCTGTCCTCGATGATATTGCCGGTGGTCCACAACGGCTCGCAGTTACAGATATCCAGCACGAAGCGGCGCAGAATGCGCTCACCTTGGCGGGTGTGCGTTACTTCGGGATGGAATTGCACCCCGTACCAGCATTTTTCCTCGTTCGCCATGCCGGCGATGGGACAGGTTTCAGTGCTGGCGATACGCGCGAAACCGGGCGGTAACACGGTCACCCGGTCGCCGTGACTCATCCACACATCCAGCAGCCCGTAACCCTCCGGGCTGGCGTGATCCTCAATGTCGCGCAGCAGAGTGGAATGGGCGTGGGCGCGGACGCGCGCATAACCGAATTCGCGATGATCGGAAGACTCCACCGCACCACCGAGCTGTACCGCCATCGTCTGCATGCCGTAGCAAATACCGAGCAACGGGACGTTCAAATCGAAGATTGCTCGAGGCGCGCGCGGCCCCTCCGAAACCGTGGTGGATTCCGGGCCGCCGGACAGAATGATCCCGTGCGGATGAAAAGCGCGGATCGCGGCGGGATCGGCATCGCAAGGGTAAATTTCGCAATAGACGCCGATCTCCCGCACCCGGCGGGCGATCAACTGAGTGTACTGGGCGCCGAAGTCGAGAATAAGAATGCGGTCGAGATGAATGTCACGGGCGGTCATGAGCTGCACTCCCCTCCCTCTTGGCGAGGGAAGGTCGGAAGGGAAAGAAGAGGAGGAGGAGGATGGTCAATCCGCCCGGTAATTCGGTGCTTCCTTGGTAATGGCGACATCGTGGACGTGGCTTTCCCGCATGCCGGCGCTCGTCACTCGCGTGAACGCAGGCTTGACGCGCATCTCCGCGATATCCTGACAGCCGACGTAACCCATGCTGGAGCGCAAACCACCGGTCAGCTGGTTAATGATAGCCAGCACGCTGCCTTTGTAGGGCACCCGACCCTCGATGCCTTCCGGCACCAGTTTCTCGACCGCGCTGCCTTCCTGGAAATAGCGGTCGCTGGAACCGTGCTGCTGCGTCATCGCCCCGATCGAGCCCATTCCCCGATAGGACTTATAGGAACGCCCCTGAAACAACTCGATTTCGCCGGGCGCCTCCTCGGTACCGGCGAACAGACTGCCGATCATCACCGCGTGCGCGCCGGCGGCGACGGCCTTGGCCAGATCGCCGGAATACCGGACACCGCCGTCGGCGATCACCGGCACATCGCAGTCGCGCAACGCTTCGGCGACGTTGGCCACGGCGCTGATCTGCGGCACACCGACGCCGGCAATGATGCGGGTGGTGCAGATCGAGCCGGGGCCGATGCCGACCTTGACCGCGTCGGCGCCCGCCTCCACCAGATCGCGGGCGGCGGCGGCAGTCGCGATGTTGCCGCCGATCACCTGCACCTGTGGAAAGCGCTCCTTGATCCAGCGCACCCGATTGAGCACGTTGCGGGAATGGCCGTGGGCGGTATCCACCACGATCACATCCACATCGGCGCCCACCAGGGCCGATACCCGATCCTCGGTGTCGCCACCGGTGCCGACCGCCGCCCCGACCCGCAGTCGGCCCCACTCATCCTTGCAGGCGTGGGGAAAATCGCTGGACTTCTGAATGTCCTTGACCGTGATCATACCCCGTAACTGGAAGTGGTCGTTGACCACCAGTACCTTTTCGATGCGGTGCTTGTGCAGCAGCGCCACGATTTCCTCGCGGCCGGCGCCCTCGCGCACCGTCACCAACCGCTCCCTGGGCGTCATGATGGCGCTGACTGGGGCATTCATGTTGTGTTCGAAACGCAGGTCGCGGCTGGTGACGATGCCGACCAGATGCTCGTCATCCACCACCGGCACGCCAGAAATATGATGCGCGCGAGTCAGCGCCAACACCTCGCGAATGGTAGTCGCAGGCGTGGTTACGATCGGGTCGCTGATAACACCGCTTTCGTATTTCTTGACCCGGCGAACTTCCTGCGCCTGTTTATCAACCGGCATATTCTTGTGGATAATACCGATTCCGCCTTCCTGCGCCAGAGCGATAGCCAAGCGCGATTCGGTGACGGTATCCATCGCTGCCGACAGCAGCGGGATGTTCAGGGTGATGGCGCGGGTTAGTTGCGTCTTGAGGCTCACGTCCTTAGGCAGCACCGTGGAATAGGCCGGCAGAAGCAGGACATCATCGAAGGTCAGGGCTTCTTGAACGATACGCATGGCGGGCGGTGCCTCCAGGCAACTTTTCGATTAAACGGGTAAGTATAAACTTTGCCAATAGATAGATAAAAGCATCGCAAATAGTTCCATGATTCTGACTAACGCCCCGCGCGACACCGGTTGCATCCATACCGTTTCTGGCCTTAACCAAACGGTTCGTACTTTGCTGGAAGCCGAACTTCCCATGCTTTGGGTCGAAGGCGAAGTATCCAATTTATCTCGCCCCTCCTCCGGGCACCTCTATTTCTCACTCAAGGACGCCCGCGCTCAAATTCGCTGCGCGCTCTTTCAAAACCGTGCTTTCCTGTTCCGCGACTGTCCCCGCAATGGCCAACAAGTGCTGCTGCGAGGCCGGGTCAGCTTGTACGAACCGCGTGGCGACTATCAAATCATCGTCGATTATGTCGAGGAAGCCGGCCACGGCGCGCTACAACGGGCTTACGACGAGTTGCGGCTACGCCTGGAACGGGCAGGCTGGTTCGCACCGGAACGCAAGTATCCCCTACCCTGCTTCCCTCGCCAAATCGGGGTCATCACGTCGCCCACCGGCGCCGCGCTCCGCGATGTACTGGCCACCCTGCGCCGTCGCTGTCCTGGCCTGCCGGTGCTGATTCATCCGGTGCCGGTACAAGGAGAGGGAGCGGCAGCACGCATCGCCCAAGCGATCCAACGGGCATCCCAGCGCCGGGATTGCGAGGTGTTGCTCCTGGTACGCGGCGGCGGCTCGCTGGAAGACTTATGGGCCTTCAACGAGGAAATCGTGGCGCGCGCTATCGTCGAGTGCTCGATCCCGGTGGTGACGGGCATTGGGCACGAGACCGACGTTACTATTGCCGACTTCGCCGCCGACCTGCGCGCCGCGACGCCCACAGCGGCGGCGGAACTGGCCAGCCCCGACCGACTGGAATGGCTGGGCAACGTTCGATCCCTGGACGAGCGGCTGCAACGGGCCATGCGACAAGCCTTGAATCGGCGGAGACCAGAGATCGACCGCCTGCGGGAACACCTCAGTCGCTCGCAGCCACGCCGCCGATTGCAAGATCATAACCAGCGATTGGACGAACTAGAGCAGCGGTTGCAACAGGCATCGCGCCATCGGATCGACCAAAAATGGCTCCGGCTGGTTGGATTGGAGGGGCGCTTGCGCGCCCGAACGCCCGCCATCCACCTGCGCGAGGAACGTCGCCACATTCAAGCGCTCGCCGAGCGCCTGCGCACCGCGACCTGTCACCGCTTGCACGCGGCGTCCCAACAGATAAAAATTTTGAGCGGCAGTTTACACGCACTGAGTCCCCTCGCCACTCTAGATCGCGGCTTTGCGATCTTGCGGCGGCCTGCCGACGGCGCGATCTTGCGAGCGCGCGAAGCGGTCGTCGGGGAGTCCGTGGAAGCCCTGTTGAGCGAAGGTCGCTTACTCTGCGAAATCAAAGCCATTTCTGCGCTAGACTCATCAGATTCAGGCCTATCTTTCCACCGCTAATCGCTCAGGATCGCCCTTCCATGACCGCGCCATTGGCAGAATCCGAAAAACGTGAATTTTACCGACTCAAATTCCCGCCCCCGGAACGGCCCTGTTTAGTCGTCGGCCGGCAGAAATACCAGGTCTTGGACTGCTCGGCGCGCGGCTTGCGCTTCGTTATTACCCAGCAACCAACACCGTTGCTTGGCGAACTGGTCGAGGGGTGGCTGCACTTCCGGCGCAACGCCAAGGCACCGATCCGGGGTTTGGTCATCCGCATCCAAAACGGCGAAATCGCACTCCACATGCCCGATAGCGAGATCCCTTTCACGATCCTGCGCGGTGAGGAACGCTATCTGCTTAACCACTATCGGATGTGGGCAAGATAGCTTCCCTCGTCAGTAACGATTTACCGATGATTCCGCCACTGAGTCAAGAATTACGCCAATTTCACCGCATCCGATTTCCGATTGCAGAGCGGCCAACCTTTTTGCATGAAGGGAAGTCGCTTACCGTCATCGATGTCTCGGCATGGGGCTTGCGCTACGCGGCGCCTGGACAACCACTCCCCCAACTGCAGGATCCCATCGTTGGCCTCCTCCGCTTCCGTCGCGGGACGCAGATCAAAATCGAGGGGGTGGTGGTGCGCATCCAAAACGATCATGTCGCGTTGCAACTCGCTAAGGAAATCCCCTTTTCCATCCTGCTCGCCGAGCAACGGTACCTGCACGCGCGCTATCCCATGTGGTCGTGATCCGAGGTCAGGAACACCAGGCACGGTGCCAGACGACACCGAAATCGACTCGACGCACCGCAGGACAACCATCGGCATCAAGCGTTCGCCGAAGTAAATGTTTATCGTATTTTCCTTCGACCTTTCAACCATCCGACAGGAAACCCTACCATGCACTTGGATATGGTCAGCCGCTATCCGGAAACAACGCCCAAATCGCCCCCGCTGTTGTTCCTGCACGGCTCGTTCTCTGACGCCCGCATCTGGGATGAATACTTTCTGCCCTTCTTCGCGCAAAATGGCTATGAAGCGCACGCGTTCAGCCTGCGGGGCCACGGTCAGAGCGAAGGTCACCAATACTTGCACACCTGGCGGCTGGCCGACTACGTTGCCGATCTAGAGAAAGCCGTCGCGACCATGCCGCAGCCGCCCGTATTGATCGGCCACTCGATGGGCGGCATGGTGGTTCAAAAATATCTGGAAACGCTTCCGACGATCGCGGGCGTCGTGCTGATGGCTTCGGTACCGCCACAGGGTCTGCTGCCTTCCAATCTGCACATGGCGATGCGCCATCCGTTCCTATTCCAGCAAATGGTGCTGTTTTTACTGCTTGGCCCCAGTTACGGCTCCACCGACATGATGCGGCGCCTGCTGTTCTCTCCGGACGTATCGACCGCGAAGCTACACGCATTCTTCGACTATGTGCAGGCCGAGTCGCAGGTGGTCTCGCTGGATATGATGGGCCTGAACCCGTTGCGGCTGAAACCGGATCAGGTGCAAGCGCCGCTACTGGTGCTAGGCGCGCAGAACGATGTTTTCGTTTCGCCGGCGCTGGTCCGGGAAACCGCGCGTTTTTACCGGGCGGAATGCGAAATCTTTCCCAACATGGCACACGCCATGATGCTGGAATCAAACTGGCGCGACGTGGCGGATTATCTGCTGGCTTGGACCGAACGCGTGGTCGAGGGCCAGTCGCAAGCCGCTATGGCCTAAGCGAACCTCCCGCGCCCAACTTCGTTCCAAAAGGCCAGGGAAGGCTGCCTAACCATCGCGTAATAGTCGACGCAGGATTTTGCCAACGTTGCTCTTTGGCAGTTCCGTGCGAAACTCGATCCGGCGAGGCACTTTGTAGCCGGTCAAATGCTGGCGGCAATGGTCGATCAACGCCTCGGCGGACAGGGCGGGATCCTTGCGCACTACCACGATCTTCACTACCTCGCCCGATCTTTCGTCCGGCACACCGACGGCAGCCACTTCCAGCACCCCCGGATGCAAGGCGACCACGTCCTCAATCTCATTGGGGTAGACGTTGAAACCGGACACTAGAATCATGTCCTTCTTGCGGTCCACGATCCGGACATAGCCGCGCTCGTCCACGTAACCCACATCGCCGGTCCGCAGAAACCCGTCGCGGGTCATGATCTTGGCAGTCTCCTCGGGGCGGTTCCAATAGCCACGCATGACCTGCGGACCACGAATACAGATCTCCCCAGCCTGATCCTGGCCGATACCCAATTCCCGATCTTCGTCGTCGCGGATCGACAGCTCGGTCGAGGGCAGCGGCAGGCCAATACTGCCGTTATATTCCTTGACGGCCAGCGGGTTGCCGGTAACCAGCGGCGAGGTCTCGGTCAGGCCATAACCTTCGATCAGCGGGGTACCGGTCACCTGCCGCCAGTTTTCCGCCACCGCCCGTTGTACCGCCATGCCACCGGCCATACTCAGTTTTAGGGCGCCGAAATCCAGCCGGTCGAAACCCGGCGTGCCCAACAACCCATTGAACAAAGTATTCACCCCAGTGATAGCGGTGAAACGGATTTTACCCAGCTCCTTAACGAAGCCAGGCATATCGCGAGGGTTGGTGATTAAAACATTGTGGCCGCCCGCCTTCATGAAGGTCAAACCATTAACAGTCAACGAAAAAATGTGATACAGCGGCAAGGCCGTCACAATGATTTCCTTGCCCGGTGTGGACACTGAGCTCAACCAAGCCGAGGCCTGCTGCAAGTTCGCCACTAGGTTACTATGGGTCAGCATGGCGCCCTTGGAGACGCCAGTGGTACCACCGGTGTACTGTAGGAACGCGAGATCGCTGCGGTTCAGCGGCACATCGGTCAAGGTCTGACCAGCGCCCGCTCGTAGCGCTCGCCGGAACGGGACAGCGGCGGGGATTTTCCAAGCAGGCACCCGCTTTTTGAGATGCTTGACCACAAAATTGACCAAGGTGCGCTTGGGAAATGGGAACAGATCGCCCAGTTGCGTCATCACCACGGTTTTCACCATCGTCTTATCCAACACCTGTTGCAGGGTGTGGGCGAAATTTTCGACGATAACGATGACGGCTGCGCCGGAGTCGTTTAGCTGGTGCTCCAGCTCACGCGGCGTGTAGAGCGGATTGACATTGACCACCACCATCCCCGCCCGCAGTACCCCAAACAACGCCACTGGATATTGCAGCACGTTGGGCATCATGATGGCGACTCGATCCCTCTTACCCAAACCGAGCCCTTGCAAAAAAGCAGCGAAATCGCGGCTGAGTCGGTCGATATCGCGATAGCGCAAGGTAACGCCCATGTTGGAATAGGCCGGCGAATCGGCAAAGCGCTGACAGCTTTTCTCCAGAATATCCTTTACCGAGGTAAACTCATTCAGGTCGATTTCGGCCGGCACACCCGGCGGATATTCCTTCAGCCAGATTTTTTCCACGCCACTCACCTCAATAGATTGCTCGCGTTCCGGTCCTGATCATCGGGACGATCTGTTGGAAAATAGACCATGCTCGGTCAAAATGAAAATGGCATTGATTCCTGCCTTTCATCCGAACCGGCGCTGGCCCCATGAAAACCCGTGACCGCATCCTGCAAACCAGCTTGCAACTTTTCAACGAATGCGGCGAACCTCGCGTTACCACTAACCATATCGCCGATGAGTTGGACATCAGCCCCGGCAATCTTTACTACCACTTCCGCAATAAGGACCAGATCATCTCGCTGCTGTTCCAGCAGTTCGAGCAGCGGATGGAAGCGGCTCTGCAAGTGCCGGAACGCCGGGTACCAGACCTAGAGGATATGTGGCTCTACCTGCACCTGGTGTTCGAAAACATTTGGGAATATCGCTTCCTTTATCGCGATCTCGACAATATATTGAATCGTAACAAGAAATTGAGAACCCACTTCCGTCGCATTCTGGAACGCAAGGTCAACACAGCCGCCGCCATCTGCAAGGGCCTGACCGACGCTGGCGTCATGGATGCCAGCCCGAAGGAAATCGCGGCACTGGCCCAAAATATCGCGGTGGTTGCGACCTATTGGTTGAATTTTCAAGGCATCCGTGCCAGCACTACTGCCGGTGGTGATAGCGCCAACCTAGCACTTGGTGCCTATCAGGTGTTATCGCTGGTCGTGCCTTTTCTGAAGGGAGAAGCGCGAAGCCTGCTTCAGCAGCTCAGCCTCGAATACCTGAGCTAATGGGAACCGGCAACCTTTCATCAGGCTCGGCCAAGCAGCCCTGACTCCACGACCCCGCAACCGATCTGGCGAGGCGAGCGTGCGGTCTGACTAGTGGGGTGTTTGGTTTCTCATCGCCATAACTAGCCGTCCGGTTGCGACGAAGGCGGCAGACCCATAACGGCGGAACCGCCCAAGCGATGGCGTCGTTCCCAGTCCTGCTGGCGCCGATCGGCGCGCTTGCCGCCCTACTCGAAAGGAGTAGGGGCTCTATTTCAGCTGCACCCCACCGCCTCTAGCCAGGTCATGATTTTTCGGGATTTTCAGGGTGCTGTCCCGACAACACGCGGCTCATCAAAATCCGCCGCATCGACTCGGCCATATTGACCCGGATTTTGGCCCGCTGGAGAAGCGTGCCGATACCTCTCGTCCTGCCGCATCTGGCTCTGCTATATCATTACGTGGTGGGCTACCAGGCTCAATGGGATAAGCTCTTATTGGTAGTATCGTCGAATCCTATCCTGCCCAACGCCCGCGGCGAGACCGATTTCGGGAGCTTTTTACAACCGCCTGGTCAAACCTCGACGTAGGAATTCGCGCGACCACCTCCCAAGTGATTAAACCGGTTCAGGCATATCCGTACACCGGAACCGGCAGCGAGTTTAGCCTACACTTTTTGTAAAACGACCCGAAACCAACCCGTAATTATCCGCGAGAGTACGACAATGAAATTAAAAATTGGCGATCCTGCTCCGATGTTCACCGCTACCGCCACCGACGGCAGTCCAATCAAACTGTCTGACTATTTCGGCACCAAGCTGATACTCTACTTTTATCCCATGGACGATACACCCGGTTGTACTAAACAAGCCTGCTCCCTACGCGACCACAGTGCGGAAATCCGCGACAAAGGAGCCGCCATACTCGGCGTCTCTACCCAGGATGTAAAGTCACATCAAGACTTTACTGAAAAATACAATATCAACTTCCCCTTGATAGCCGACACCGACGCCGCCGTGGCTCAAGCTTACGGTGCTATCGGCAGCGGTAGCAGCTTGACGGGGCTGGCAAAGAGCTTGTTCGGAGTGGCCAACCGGATCACCTTCATTATCGATGAGAGCGGTCACATCGCCCACATCATCGATACACCAAACTGTGCCAATCACGGGGAGGAAGTCCTCAAGCTGTTGTAATCTCAACGCCAAGTGGCTTTAGCAGCGATTGGCTGGCTAAAACGACGGCTCGGCGGATTGCCTCCCCCTACTGCTGGCAACATAATTGCTATATCGCAAGGATCGAACGCATTTGTCCCGTTTCGCGTCAATCGAATGGCGGGCAACGTCCGATAGCCCCATTACCTATTGTCAACCTATTGGCGAGGAGTCCAGAATGCCCGGACGATGTGCCTGCGACACTCACCACCTTGCTGAACCGGCTCTGCTTGAGACGGTCGGGACTCGCTCGCTCCTGGTGCTCCTTGCGATATCCGATCCCCCGCCGGCCGGCACCGGCCCCACGTTTGTCCAACCGCTGGAGATACCAATGTGACCTTCTCCAACCCGGTCACCCCTCCCAAATGGAATCGAGGAGCCGCCAGCCAGCAAGGGGGGCGCCACGAACAGCAGGATCGATGGGGTATATTTCAACCTCCCGACCAGAAAGGCTTGCTAGCAATCGTAGCCGACGGGATGGGTGGCCACCTCGACGGCGCCATCGGCGCTCAAATCGTCGTCGATACCGCGCGCCATTTCACCCAACAGTCGGCCAATTCGCTACGCGCCGAGCCGTTGGCGGCCCTTAATCAACTGTGCCGGCGAATGCACGATGCTATCAACAACCAATCGGAAACAGCCCGCAGCACCGTGGTCATGGTCTGGCTCAACGGCAGTCAGGCGCATTGGCTGAATATCGGTGATAGCCGGTTGTACCATTTCCGACGTGGTCGGCGTCTGATGCGCACTCGCGATCATTCAGCCGTGCAATTGCTGATGGATCTGGGAGAGATCGACGAATCCCAGATGGCGAACCATCCAGCCCAAAACCGCCTTTACCGCTGCTTGGGGGGAGAAGATGATCCCAAGCCCGATATCGGGCATTTCACGATCCAATCCGGTGACTTGCTGGCCCTATGCTCGGACGGCGTCTGGGAGTATGTGGCCGAGCCCGAACTGTGGAGCGCCACACTCGCCAACGGCCCCGTTGACGCTGCCCACTCCCTGGCCGAACAGGCTGTCCAGCGCGGCGGCACCACCGCCGATAACGCTACCTTGATCCTGCTTCGCAGAGAGACCGAGGCCGGCACCGCGCCGCGTTGGCTACAGCGAATTTCGACCGGACTCGCATCGCTGTTCGACCGTGGTCGCCGCTAGTACCCCGTTGATCCACCTCGCCCTACTTTCGCGCCCGCGCTTAATAAACCGAAACAGGGAAGCCCGATGACCGAAGACACCAACGCGCTGCCCATGGGCTTTAGCCTACACCGTTACCTCGTTGAAAGCGTCTTGGGGGCAGGCGGTTTTGGCATCACCTATCGGGCGATCCACGAAGCGTTGCAAAATCAGGTCGCCATCAAAGAGTATTTCCCCGCCGAGTGGGCCTATCGCGATCGCGACGGCACCACCGTTCGCCCCAACGCCCAAGGGCAGATCCCGGCCCGCAGCGGCGAACCGGCCTGTTACGAGTGGGGCCTGCAACGGTTTCTGCACGAGGCCAAGGTTTTGGTGCAGATCAACCATCCCGGCGTTGTGCGGGTGCGCGATTACTTCGCGGCCAACGGTTCTGCCTACATCGTCATGGAGTATGAAGGAGGCGAGTCGCTGAGCACCCTGCTACAGCGGGGCGGCATTCTCCCCGAACACGAACTGCACCATCTCTTGGACGACGTGATGCCGGCACTGGAAGCCGTGCATGGGCAAGGCTACCTGCACCGTGACCTCAAACCCAGCAACCTCTATATTCGTTCGGCCGACGCCCGCGTCATGCTGATCGATTTCGGTGCCGCCCGCCAAGCTCTGGGGCAACGCACCCGCAGCGTGACGAGTGTGGTCACACCGGGTTATTCACCCATTGAGCAATACGTCACGGTCGGCGAGGATTACGGCCCCTGGACTGACATCTACGCGCTCGGTGCCGTACTGTATCGCTGCATCACCGGAGCCCCCCCCATCGAGGCGCCGGGCCGGGTGCTCAAAGACCCGGTACTGCCCGCCGTCGAATGTGGCGCCGGCCTGTATTCCCATGGACTGCTGCGAGTGGTCGACCAAGCTCTGGCTGTCCGTCCCGAGGATCGCTTCCAGACCATCGCCGCCATGCGGGAAGCTTTGCGGATCGCGGGCCGGTCAAGTGACCCCGTCGATTTTCCCCAGGCTTCGCAACCACCGTCAGAGCTGCTGGACCTGAATTCGTTGCGAGAGGATCTCCGTCTCGATCTCCCATCCCAGCCTCCCAAACCCCTAGAAGGATCGGGAGCCGACAACCTCTGGAGTGACATCAACCGAATAGAGCGCCAGTCGCACTGGCGCTTCGAGGAGGTTGCCCTATCCCCCGCCACGCCCTCCCAGCCCGCCACGCCCTCCCAGCCCGCCAAACGGACGGCCGAGCGCATTTCCATGCCCAGCGAAAAGCTTTCCGGATGGACGCTTGCCGATTTCGACACCCAAAACCCAGCCGCCGCGCCCGCGCCCGCACGTTTCGCATCCGAGGGACACGAAGCATCTCTCTCCATGCTGGAAGATGTCTGGGACCAACTGGATCGACCGGCCTCGCAACCAGCACCGTCCCCCCTTGAAGAACACCCGCTCAGCCAGCCACGATCCCAACTCGGTGATCTTTCGCCCGATCGTCCATCTCGTCTTGTGGTGGAGCCGTCGAAACCAGTTTCCTCGAGCAAGTCCAGCCCGATTATTCGAACCGAATTGGCCCGACCGGAGACACCCCTACCCGCCTCCAAGCTGATCAACCGTTTCGAAGAATCCAACCGCGAAAGGCCGCCGCTACAAACCGAAGCTCAGGCAACGCCCGAACCTGAGGCTATCGCGTACGACCACCGTCGGCCGATCAACTGGAAGTGGGTGATCATCCTTGCGGGCGTGATCTCGGCTCTGTCAGGTGTCGCGCTCCTCGGCTACTACGAATACACCAGGACTGCCCAAGAAGCACAGCGTCGGCTGGAGACCGCAAAGCAAGAACAGGAAGAAATCGAGCGGCACGCTCGAGAAGAGGCCCAGCGCCAGGCGGCGGATATCGCCGACCGGACCCAAAAATTCCGGAGTAACCTCGCCAACAAGAACCTGATCGCCGCCGAACTGAATCTGGAGCGAATGGCGGAAGCCTATCCCAATCACCCGGCCCTGGAACTCCTCCAGTCAGAATTTCGCGCGGCCCAGGAGCAAGGCATCAATGCTAAATCCTGGACCGAAGAAAAGACGGGCATCAAGTTGATCTGGATCGATGGAGGCTGCGCGAATATGGGTAGTCCGCCCACCGAACAGGATCGTGGCAGCGATGAATCCCTCCATCAGATTTGCGTCAAAGGTTTCTGGATCGGCGCCACGGAAATCAGCAATAGCCAATATCGGCGCTTCAAACCCGATCACGACAGCGGATCCTTTCAAGGGCGTCCTCTGAACCGCGATACCCAACCTGTCATCAACGTGACATGGAACAACGCAAAAGCCTTTACCGAGTGGCTGTCATGGGAAGCGGGCACTGGCAAACGTTTTCGGTTACCTACCGAGGCCGAATGGGAATATGCCGCCCGCGCCACCACCACCACCCGCTACTATTGGGGCAACGATATCGACCCACGCTATGCCAATTTCTCCGACCGCAATGATCCGTCCGGCGCGTCCGTCCAGAGTCTGAACGATGGCCAAGCGGTTACCGCGCCGGTCGGCAGTTACCTATCGAACCGATTCGGACTGTCGGATATGGCTGGCAATGTCTGGGAGTGGACTTGTTCGGAATACGATCGCAACTACAGCGGCCAGGAACAGGGCTGTTCGGACAGGACTGCTAACGAGGGCTTGCGGGTGGCCCGGGGTGGTTCTTGGAACAACGGCCCCGGTGACTTGCGCTCAGCCAAACGCCTGCCCCGAAAACCCGACTATCGCGACGCGATGACCGGATTTCGGGTGGTCATGGAGTGAAGCGACCTGGAATCGTTCGCATATCTTTCTATGCTCAAGCCTTTGGGTTGCGGCGACTGACCAGGAAAGTGGCGCTCCCTTCGACCACAATCTTGTCCTGCACGGTACAGACGGTGTTCATCACTACCCGGCGGCGCTCCTGATTGATCTCCTGGATGGTGCAAACGGCAGTGACAGTATCGCCGATGCGCACCGGCGCCACGAATCGCAACTTCTGGTCCACGTACACCGCGCCCGGTCCAGGCAGACGGGTACCCGCCACGCAAGAAATCAGGCCGGCACAAAACATGCCGTGGGCGATGCGGCCTTTGAACCGGGTCTGGGCAGCGAACACCTCGTTGCAATGGACAGGGTTGTTGTCACCGGTCAGGCCAGCGAACATCACCACATCGGTTTCGGTGACGGTCTTGGCGTGAGACGCGCTCATGCCAACGCTCAAATCTTCCAGGTAGTAACCGTGGATGCTATCGTTATAGCCTTCGTGAGTGGAGTACATTTATTAAATCTCCGGTTAGGATGGTTACCCGGCATCTCCCGACGCCAAAAAGGCGCATAGCCTACACGACCGAGCGCGCCAGTGGGAAATTCGGTTCGTCGTCTAGGCGTTCGGATCGACCACGACCCGGCCCCGAACCTGGCCCGCAAGAATCGCCTCTGCCAAGCGCGGCACCTCCATCAGCGAGACCACCTCGGTCATCCGTTCCAGAACGGCGGCAGGGAGATCGCGCGCCAGCCGTGCCCAGGCCATCCGGCGTGGTTCGGGTGGACACAGCACCGAATCCACTCCCAGCAACTTCACGCCGCGCAGGATAAAGGGCATGACCGTGGTGGGCAGATCGATCCCGCCGGCCAAGCCGCAGGCCGCCACCGCGCCGCCGTAGTCGGTTTCCGCCAGCGCCCGGGCCAGCACTCGACCACCCACCGTATCCACCACGCCGGACCAGCGCTGCCCCTCCAGTGGTCGACAGGGCTGATTCATCGTCTCGCGATCAATAAATTCGGTCGCGCCCAGCTCGCGCAGATACGCCTCGTTCTCCAGCCGGCCGGTCACGGCGGCGATCCGGTAGCCCAGCTGAGCGAGCAAAGCCACGGCGACGCTGCCGACACCGCCGCTAGCGCCGGTCACCAGCACTGGCTTGGCCCCATCCGGCTTGACGCCAGCCTGTTCCAAGGCCAACACGCACAGCATGGCGGTGAAGCCGGCGGTACCGATGGCCATGGCCTGACGAGTGCCCAACGAGTCGGGCAACGGCGTTAGCCACTCGGCCTTAACTCGTGCCCGCTGCGCGTAACCTCCCCAGAAACTCTCACCCACCCCCCAGCCGGTCAGCACCACCCGGTCGCCCGATCGATAGGCGGAACTGGCCGACTCCAGCACCGTCCCAGCCAAATCGATGCCAGGTACCAACGGAAACCGGCGAACAATCTTGCCCTTACCGGTCACCGCTAACCCGTCCTTATAGTTGAGGGAAGAATACTCGACTGCGACTAGCACCTGCTCAGGCGGTAGATCGGCGTCGGTCAGTTGGGTCAGATCGGCAACGGTCTGCCCGTCCCGCTGGTCCAGTACCAGTGCCCTGAAAGTCGTCGGATCCGTCATAGTGCTTGCTCCTCGAAAATCGTCGTGCTCATCGTGGGATTATATGGATCGGTGCGATGGATTGGCACCGTGAAAACCGTGGCGGAGCCAACAAATGCATTGCATCGCCAGTGGGGACTAAATACCATAACTTGACAGGAGTTAACTGGGGAATTGATGGCCAGTCCTGCTCGGTGCGCGCTCAACAACGTGCCCAACAACAAAACCTCAACACCCAAGCCATCCCATAATATAAGGTGAACAATGAAAATTTTAGTCGCCGTAAAACGGGTCGTTGACTACAACGTCAAGGTTCGGGCGAAAGCTGACGGTTCAGGCGTGGAAACCGCCAACGTCAAGATGTCGATGAACCCGTTCGACGAAATCGCCGTCGAAGAAGCGGTCCGCTTGCAGGAAGCTGGCAAGGCCGGGGAAATCGTGGCCGTGTCCCTGGGCGTTGCCGCTTGCCAGGACACCATCCGTACCGCGCTGGCCATGGGCGCTGACCGCGGCATTCTGGTGGAAACCGACACCGAACTGCAGCCCCTAGCGGTCGCCAAACTGCTCAAGGCCATCGTCGAAAAAGAAAAACCTGACTTGGTAATCCTGGGCAAGCAGGCTATCGACGACGATGCCAACCAGACCGGGCAGATGTTGGCCGCGCTGCTCGGCTGGCCGCAGGGCACCTTTGCCTCCAAGGTTGAGATCGGCGGTGCCGGGATCGAAGTCACCCGTGAAGTCGATGGCGGTCTGGAAACTGTGGCGCTCAAACTGCCGGCAGTGGTCACCACCGATCTACGTCTGAACGAGCCGCGGTTCGTCAAGCTTCCCAACATCATGAAGGCCAAAAAGAAACCGCTCGACGTGCTGAAACCGGCGGATTTGGGCGTGGACGTGGCGCCGCGACTGATCACCCTAAAGGTGCAGGAACCGCCTAAGCGCCAGGCCGGCATCAAGGTCGATACCATCGCCGCCCTGGTGGACAAGCTCCGCAACGAAGCGCACGTCATCTAAGCCCGTGAGAACCGAATCATGAGCATTCTGGTCATTGCCGAACACGACAACGCCGTTCTCAAGGCGGCCACCTTCAACACCATCACTGCTGCCGCCAAGCTGGGTAGCGATATCACCATTTTGGTGGCCGGTCACAATTGCGGCGCGGTCGCCGAGGCTGCCGCCAAGGTCGTCGGCATCAAGAAAGTCCTGCTGGCCGACGCCCCGCATTATGGCCACCAACTCGCCGAAAATGTCGCTGCGCTGGTGGTCGGCTTGGCCGGCGGCTACACCCATATCCTGGCTCCCGCCACTGCCGCCGGCAAGAATATATTACCGCGCGTGGCCGCCCTGCTCGATGTGGCCCAGATTTCCGACATCATCAAAGTGGAAAGCGTTAATACCTTCATGCGGCCGATTTACGCCGGCAATGTGTTGGCCACCGTGCAGTCCAAGGATCCGATCAAGGTCATCACCGTGCGCGGCACTGCCTTCCCCGCGGCCACTGTCGGCAGTGGCTTCGCCGTCGTCGAGACCGTAACCCCGACAGCGGACCTCGGCGCTTCCAGCTTCGTTGGCCAGCAGTTGACCCAATCTGATCGACCGGAACTGACTGCCGCCCGGATCATCGTTTCCGGTGGGCGCGGGATGGGCAACGGCGAAAACTTCAAGTTGCTGGAAGAAGTGGCCGACAAGCTGGGCGCGGCGGTAGGCGCCTCTCGCGCGGCCGTGGATGCCGGCTTTGTCCCCAACGACTACCAAGTCGGCCAGACCGGGAAAGTGGTTGCTCCCGATCTCTACATCGCCGTCGGCATTTCCGGCGCCATCCAGCACTTGGCCGGCATGAAGGACAGCAAGGTCATCGTCGCCATCAACAAGGACGAGGAAGCGCCGATCTTTCAAGTCGCCGATTACGGTCTAGTCGCCGATCTGTTCGTGGCCATGCCCGAGATGTCCAAGGAGCTGGACCAGCTAAAGGCCACCGGCTAAACAAACGCCCTTCGACGATTCCTCGCCGCCCACCGTCCGGGCGGCGCCTTATCTGTCTGTTCCCACACCGTTCGAACAATCAAATAAAATTTTGATATTGAGGAGGCGTTCGTGACCGCCTATACCGCTCCAACCCGCGACATGCAGTTTGTGATCAATGAATTGGCTGAAATGGCCGAGGTCGCCGCTCTGCCGGCGTTCGCCGAGCAGGAAGTCGGCCCGGAACTGGTGGAAGCCGTGTTGGAGGAAGCCGCCAAGCTCGCTTCCGGGGTGCTGGCTCCGCTCAATCACTCCGGAGATGTCCAGGGCGTCAAGATCGGACCCAAAGGCGTCATCCCGGCCGATGGCTTCGCCAAAGCCTACCAGAAATTCGTCGAAGGCGGTTGGAACGGGATCGGCTGCTCCACCGACCACGGCGGCCAAGGACTGCCGGAGCTGATCAATACCGCCACTCAGGAGATGTGGAACTCGGCCAACATGTCCTTTGCGCTCTGCCCGCTGCTGAACGCCGGCGCGATCGAGGCCATCAGCCAGGCGGGTTCCGAGCAGCAGAAAGCGCTGTACCTGCCAAAAATGATCAGCGGTGAATGGACCGGCACCATGAACCTGACTGAGTCGCAGGCCGGTTCCGACTTGTCGGCGGTGCGCGCCCGCGCCGTGCCCGAGAATGATCATTATCGGATCTTCGGCCAGAAGATTTTCATTACGTGGGGCGAGCACGACATGACGGAGAACACCATCCATCTGGTGCTCGCCCGCACTCCGGACGCGCCGGAAGGTGTCAAAGGTATCTCGCTGTTTATCGTGCCCAAATTCTTGGTCAATCCGGACGGCTCATTGGGCGACCGTAACGACGTCCACGCCGTTTCCGTCGAGCATAAGATGGGCATCCACGCCAGCCCGACCTGTGTGATGGCCTTCGGCGATAAGGACGGCGCCATCGGCTATCTGGTCGGCGAGGAAAACAAGGGCTTGGCCTACATGTTCATCATGATGAACGAAGCCCGCTTCAAGATCGGCCTGCAAGGGTTGGCCATCGGCGAGCGTGCCTATCAGGCTGCCCGCGAATACGCCAAGGACCGGGTACAGGGCCGTCCGATCGGAGTTAAGAGCGGCGATCGGGTGGCCATCATCCACCATCCCGACGTGCGGCGGATGCTGATGACCATGAAGGCTTTAAACGAGGCGATGCGTGCCTTGGCCTATGTGGTTGCGAAGAATATGGACTTAGCTCGCTACCACCCTGACCCTACGACCCGTCAGCGTCAGCAGACTCGTGTCGATCTGCTGATTCCAGTGGTCAAGGGCTGGTCGAGCGAAATCGGCATCGAGGTCGCTTCGCTGGGGGTGCAAACCCACGGCGGCATGGGCTACATCGAGGAAACCGGTACCTGCCAGCACTTGCGCGATTCCCGCATCACCACCATCTATGAAGGAACCACCGGCATTCAAGCTGCCGACCTGGCAGGACGCAAACTGAGCATGGACAAGGGTGCGGCGATGCGGGCGCTGATCGCTGAAATCGAGGCGACCATAGAGGAACTGAGCCGGGGCGCGGGCGATGATTTGGCCGTGATTCGCGCCGGATTGGCCGAGGGCGTTCAAGCGTTGGCCGACGCCACCGATTGGATGCTAAACGCGCCCAGTGCCGAACATGTCATGGCGGTATCTGTCGATTATCTGATGCTGACGGGCTTCGTCTGTGGCGGTTGGCAGATGGCCCGCGCGGCGCGGGTGGCTCAAGGCAAATTGAGGACCGGCGACGATCCGCTGTTCCACGAAGCCAAACTGATTACCGCCCGCTTCTACGTTGAGCACATCCTGCCCAAGGCTGGCGCCTTGCGCGCCTCGATCAAGAATGGCGGCATCTCGATCCTGGCGCTGCCCGAAGAGGAGTTCTGACATGAGTTCCGCGCGCTCTTTCGCCAGCTGACGAACTGAAGAGAAACCGCCTCTCCAGCCCCTCTCCCCGGCAGGAGAGGGCGTATGTAAACCGGCTTCACGGTGACAGGCGCTTCAATCGCTTGCTCACCGCTTGCTGGGAAATGCCGAGCAGCCGGGCAGCAGCCGTCTGATTGCCATTGCAACGGCGCAGCGCTTCTCTAACCAATTGTTCCGTAGCCTGCTTCAAGGTCGGAAGGGCCGCCGAGCGCTGAAGCGGCGCCAAGGCATCTCCGAGATCGGGTGAAAACCCCTGCTTAACCTGTTGCTGGTCGATATAGCGCTCGAACGGTTCGAGTAGAAGCGTTTTGGAGGTGCTCCGGCTCACCGCCTCGAACACCATCATGCGCAACTCGCGAATATTACCGGGAAACGAATAGCCCTCCAGTAGCCGCGTTAGCCGCTCCGGCACGCGCGGCTTAGGCTTGCGGAGCGGCATGGCCGCTTCCTCGGCGAAGTGGTTGAGCAACAGCGGCAAATCATCCAGCCGTTCCCGCAAGGGCGGTAAGTGCAAGTGGTGTGTACGCAACCGGTAATTCAGATCCTTGTGGAACTGTCCCTGCTTAACCACCTGCCAGAGATCCTGATTGGTGGCGGAAATGATCCGCGCCGCGCTGCGCCGAGGCGAATCTTGACCCAGCGGGAAATAGTCGCCCTCCTGAAGCAGACGCAACAGCTTGGTCTGGGACGCAACGGTTAGATCGCCAATCTCGTCCAGCAACAACGTACCAGCCGCTGCCCGCTCCACCAACCCTTGCCGTGCTCGCTCGGCGCCAGTGAACGCGCCTTTATCGTGTCCGAACAGCGTATCGGCGAAAATGGTATCGTCTAATCCAGCCACATTGACCGCTACGAAATCCCCCCGGCGTCCGCTGGCTGCGTGGATGGCCTGAGCAAGCAAATCCTTGCCGACGCCGGTCTCGCCGGTGATGAGGACTGATTCGTTGGTCGGTGCAATGGTTTCCGCGTACTGAAACAGTGAATGCATCTGGGGATTACGGGTCACGATCCCGGCAAACACATCCGACCGGTGTGGGCTGCGGGCAATCGCCCGTTGCCGGAGTACGACGTTCTCTTGGTGAAGTTCCCGAAAAACCAACGCGTTTTTGACCACCGTGGCCAGCCTCCCCAAATCGATGGGTTTGGTCAGGTAGTCGAAAGCGCCCTGCTTGATGCAACGCACCGCGGTTTCCACATCCTCGGTAGCGGTGAGGATGACCACCAGCATCCGGGGATATTCCTGGCTAACAACGCTCAGCAGTTCCTCACCGCCGATATGGGGCATCGTCAGATCCAAAAACAGGATCTCGACCGGCGCGCGGGCCAACATCGCCCGCACTTGCCGGCTATCCTGACAAATGCGGATGTCACTCAGGCCCACTCGCAGCAGCGCTTCGCGGGTCAGCAGCAAACTAATCTCGTCATCGTCCACCACCAGTACTGGGTGGTGGGAATAGGGAGCCGATTCCATCGTCAAAACCGCCTGAAAATCTCGACAGCTCGCGCTATGCGACCAACCGACCTTGATCAGCGACAATCAGGCCGAACGATTCCGTGATCCCGAGTAGGCAATCCACGTTCAGCAACACGGTGGCACGAGCTTCAAGCGCGACTATTCCATCGATCAATGCGGTATTCACGGTGTGCCAAAATCGGGAAGAAGCTGGATCGCGTCGGTCGGATCTCGATACTGTACTGTTCCCAAACTGACTGTCAGTTCCATCGTTATCGTCGTCATCGTATTTCGGTTCCCGAACGTCACCGCGTTCGTCAATTAATCGTTTCAAGTATTGACTGTTATCGACAATGTTATTCATAGGTATGAGATACATAAGTAATGCTTTTCTCCTTGATCATACAGTGGAAAAGCACTCGACTTGCATCGTTTCCATCAGCCAGCCGGGCCTTAGACACGGATATCATCGATGCTAAAAATCACTGCCGATCCAAGCGCAAACAGAACCGGCAACATTACAAACACATCCGGCAGAATTCTTATTTGAATATTTGGAGGAAATCCTTTCATTGAATGAATCAAAGAACTTTTATTTACGTTGTACTTAAAACCTAGATTTTTAAATTGTTTCTGTCAAATTGCATACAACATGCCATAATTAAAGCATTGATAACCATATATTATTAATTTACTTAAATCGACTATTAACAATATTAGTTGTTAATCTACAGTTTATTTAAAAATAAAAAGCAGATTCAATATCTTAACGCCACCATTAAAGTCGTTAAAATAACAATTTGAGTTGTAATTTTTAATATTTAATTCTATGATTCATTTATCCGGTTTATCGAATAAATATATCAATAACAGAACGTTACAACCCGTTTGAATGTTAAGCTCATATGGCTTAACAGCGAACACAGCAACTGTCTGGTCATTGCCATATAAAAACAAATAGAGGCTCCCGTCATCGCCAGCACCGCCACCGGAGCATCAGGCCAATCATGTCCCAATCAGCGCAACCTCCTTATCCATCTGGTCAATCCACCACGGCATCGGACCAGATTGGAGACTCACTTACCCAGTACAGCGACAACGACTCCAAAAACTCGTCGGCCACCCACGCCCCCAATACGACAAGACAGCCGCAGCCGAATCCTATCCAAGACACTACGCTTCGGACGACTCCCCTAACTTCCATCCCGCCGTCTCAGGCGGCCGAACCGCTGACCACTCGCCTCGATCAACAGTCGATATCGGCTTCCCCTTCCCTCGACAGTGGGTTGGAAATCGCCAAGTTCCTAATTGAGGATGGGGTCCTCACCGAGGAACAACTGGCTTACGCGATTCGGGTTCGATCCAAGCTCAGCACGGAAAAACCTCTGTTGAGCATTCTCAACGAAATCGGCTTGATCAGCCTGGAGCAACAGCGCAACACTCTGCGCAAACACCGAATCTCGGTGCGAATCGGCGCGCTGCTGGTGGAACTAGGCTATCTGAGGGAGCAGGATTTGCGGGCCGCGTTGGCACTGCAACGAGAATCCGGAGGAGGAAAAAAGCTGGGCGACATCCTGCTGGAAAACCATTTCATCGAGGAAAACAAGCTGATCGAAGTACTCGCCGATCAGTTGGGGTTCCCCCAAATCGCGGTCGAACTGGGCGACGTGGATCGGAAACTGCTCGAAAAAGCCAACCCAAACTGGTTCCTGCAACGGCATTTTTTGCCGATTCGTTCCGAGAACAAGCGGGTTCTGATCGCGTTTGCCGATCCCTTGGATCAGCGCGTCCGCCAGGACGCCGCCCGGCTGTTCGGGCCAGATCTGGTACCGCTGATCGCCAGCAAGCGTGCCATCCGCGAAACGCTGGAAAACTACAAACGCCACAGCCAGAACATCCTGACCCCGACCGTCAAGATGGATGAAACCGGCCAGGTCGTGGAAATCGTCAACACCTTGCTGAGCGATGCCATTCAAACCCAAGCCAGTGATATCCATATCGAACCGATGAAAAATCAAGTACGCGTCCGCTTTCGCTGCGACGGTGTGCTCGGCATCCACAAGATCTTCGACAAAAAACTGGCCCCGACCCTGATCAACCGTATCAAAATCATGAGCAAGGCCGATATCGCTGAACGGCGACGGCACCAGGATGGCCATATCAGTTTCGAAGACCCCAAAACCGGACGTCAGCTCGACATCCGGGTTTCGATCTACGTCACTATTTACGGCGAAAAGATTGTCTTGCGCCTGCTACGCCGGGCCCAACTGGTTCCGCTCGACGACATCGGGATGTTTCCCCGGACTTTAAGCCGATTTTATGAGGACGCGCTTGATCTGCCGAGTGGTATCGTCATGATCACCGGCCCGACCGGTACCGGCAAAACCACGACTCTGTACAGTTGCGTTAACTATCTCAACAGCATCGACCGCTGCATTACTACAGTGGAAGATCCGGTCGAATATGTGATCGAAGGCATCACGCAATGCTCCCTCAACCCCAAAATCGATGTCACGTTTGAAAACACGCTGCCGTATATCATGCGTCAGGATCCGGACGTGATCGTACTTGGCGAAATCCGCGACCGCTACTCGGCGGATGCAGCCATCCAGGCTGCGCTTACCGGTCATAAAGTGCTGACCACCTTCCACACCGAGGATACTATCGGCGGCTTGCTCCGGCTGATGAACATGGACATCGAAACCTTCCTCATTTCCTCGACCGTGGTTTCGGTGCTGGCGCAGCGGTTGTTGCGGCGAGTCTGCCCGCACTGCGCCGAGCCCTATCGGCCCAACACCACCGAAATGCAGCGCTTGGGCTATAAACATCAGGATCTGGAAGGTATCACCTTCCGACAGGGGCGTGGCTGCTCCGAATGCCGCCACACCGGCTATCGAGGCCGCGTGGGTATTTTCGAGCTGCTGGTATTAAACATGATGGTCAAAGACGCCATCCTGCAAAAATGCACCTCGCACGAAATCCGACGGATCAGCCTGGAGACCTCGGGCATGGTCACCCTGTTGGAAGATGGGCTGGCCAAGGCTGCCAAGGGCGAAACTACCCTGGCCGAAGTATTCCGCTTTCTACCCCGTCTCGATCGACCGCGATCACTCACCGAAATCAAACGCCTGGTGGGAATCACATGACAGCCAATAACCATTCCCTATACGATCTCATCGTCCAATTCGTCGATTCCAACGAAGTCAAGCTGCCCGTTTTCAATCCCGTCGCACTGCGTCTCCAGCAAGCTCTGCAAAACGAGGCCACCCAAATCGCCGACATCGAACGTATGATCGTCGAGGACCAAACCTTGGCCAGCCAGATTTTGCGCGTCGCCAACGCGGCTTTTTATAAAGGCTTGCAACAGATCACCACGATCCGCAAGGCCATCATCCGGCTCGGGATCGAGCAGGTGGCCCATCTCGCCCTGGTCGTCGCCCTCCAACAACTCTATCGAAAGCCCAGCAATCGATTCCTGGACTATCAGAGCAAACTGTGGCTGCACGCCTTTGTTTCGGCTATAGGCTGTAAATGGATAGCCGAGCGATCCGGCTATCGCAGCGAGGCAGAAAGCGCATTCATGGCTGGTCTCTTGCACAACATCGGCCAGTTGGCGCTGCTGAAAATCATCGAGGATCTGGACGGCTCCGGCAGCATCGGCTTCGATCTGTCGGCCAGCCTGATCGTCGAGATTCTCAACAGCGACATGCACACCGATCAGGGCTATCTACTGGCCAAGCAATGGAATCTGCCCGACGATTACTGTGTAGTGGTGCGCGATCACCACCGAGAACCCTGCGACCCCAACAACAATTTGCTGGTCTTCGTCCGTTTGATCGATCAAGCTTGCGACAAAGTCGGGATCGGATTGCATCATGACCCTCATATCGCCTTGGCCGCCACGGTGGAAGGGCAAGCGCTCGGGCTCGGGGAAATTCCCATGGCCGAACTGGAGATCCTGCTTGAGGACAGCGCAGCGATGGCTAGCCAGCTTTGAGAAGCCACGCGGACACCCTACCCCAGACGGGCAAGGAAATAGGTGGGCGCGCTCCGAGCGTTCGGAATACCCACCCAGAAAGCCCTACTTTGCCCGAGGCAAACCTCTATACTTTAAGCGTAACCCAGCGCCCGGCGATTTGCCTCCGACCGCCGTGGCCACCTCATCCGTTCAGTATTTCCGTGGTATTTCGTCATGACCGAACTCACGACTCTTGAACCCGAAATCACCACCCGGGCTAGCCTGCTCGACCGCACCATGCAAAATTTGCGCGAGGCATGGCGCGAGGTGGCCGACTGGCGGGGTGGTTTGCTGTCCACCACTCCCAACCCCAATCTGCCCGAAAAGGATGCGGAGTCGCTCAAAGCCCAGATGCGGGACTGTCTGGAAGCTCGCGGCGGCGAGGTTTCTGCTCGCGCCCGCGCTGCCAATCTGGGACGGTTTTATCTGTCGCTAAACGCCAAGGGCCGCAAGCGGTTCCTCAAGATCCTCGCCACCGAATTCGACATCGACCGTAAAGCGACCGACAAAGCCGTCACGAAGCTCCAGCAGGCCGGCGACAACATCGAGGAGCGCGCCAAAGCCGAGCGGGCCTTGCGCCAAGCGCTGCAACCGCCGCGAGGGCGCCTGCTGGCGCAGCTCAACGCGCTACCCGAGGGCTTTCATTTTCTGGTGGACCTGCGTGCCGAATTGTTGGAATGGCGCAAGGACGATCCGGCGCTGGCGGCGCTAGAACGAGACTTACTGTCGCTGCTAGTATCCTGGTTCGATGTCGGCTTTCTGGAATTGCGGCGCATCACCTGGGATTCACCGGCGTCGCTGTTGGAGAAAATGATCGCCTACGAAGCCGTGCATCCGATCAAGAGCTGGGACGATCTTAAAAACCGGCTCAGCTCCGACCGGCGTTGCTTTGCCTTTTTCCACCCGCGCATGGCCAATGAACCGCTGATCATTGTCCAGGTGGCGTTGGTCCACGGTATCGCCGACAACGTTCACACCCTGCTGGACGAAGCGGCGCCGGTACTCGATCCCAGTACCGCTGACACGGCGATTTTCTATTCCATCTCCAACGCCCACGAGGGATTGTCTGGTATCAGTTTCGGCAACTTCCTGATCAAGCGGGTGGTGGATGAACTGACCCACGAGTTCAAGAATCTCAAAACCTTTGCCACTCTATCGCCAATTCCCGGCTTTCGCGGTTGGCTCGATGCCAAATTGAACGAACCCGGCAAGGATATCGAGGCGGAGCTGTTGACTCCAACCGATCGCAAAGCGCTGGCCGTCGCCGCCAACACCGGAGCCGAACCGGTCTCGCTGAAAACCTTGCTGCAAACGCCAGATTGGTCTGAGCAGTCGGACTTGGCGAAGGCGCTGAAGCATCCTCTGCAACGGCTGTGCGCCCGCTATCTGGCCAAGGAAAAACGCGAGGGCGGCACCGCCCGCGATCGGGTCGCTCACTTCCACCTCTCGAACGGCTCACGGATCGAGCGGCTGAATTGGTTGGCCGACACTTCGGCCAAGGGTATCAGCCAGTCGGCGGGCATGATGGTGAACTATCTCTATAAACTCGATGACATCGAAGCCAACCACGAGGCTTATCGAGGCGAGGGCAAGGTGATGACCTCATCGACGATTCGGTCGCTGCTAAAAAGTTGAGAATTGCGCAGTCACCGGCCCACTCCCCTGCTGCATTGAGGCAGCAGGAGGTCATGCAGGTTCTCAGAAGAACAAGACCGGGTATAGCACCCAGCGGATTACCCGAGTATTTGGCCCGTCCGAGAGCCGTGCTCTCATCGTGCTGGATCGTTCCCCTTTACGGCATGGCCCCCAATCGGTAGATTGCCGCCCTACGCCCATCACTCGATATAAAGCGCAATGGCCCAATACATTTTTACCATGAACCGCGTGGGGAAAGTCGTACCTCCCAAGCGGGAAATCCTGAAAGATATCTCTCTATCGTTCTTCCCCGGCGCTAAGATCGGCGTGCTGGGGCTAAACGGCTCCGGCAAATCCACTTTGTTGCGGATCATGGCCGGCACCGATATCGACATTCTCGGCGAAGCGCGCCCACAGCCCGGCATCAAAATTGGCTTTCTGCCACAGGAACCGCAGCTCGATCCGACCAAGGACGTGCGCGGCAATATCGAGGAAGCCGTGCAACCGATCAAAACCGCGCTGGCCCGGCTGGACGAGGTCTACGCCGCTTACGCCGACCCGGAAGCCGATTTTGAGAAGCTGGCCGCCGAACAAGCCGACCTGGAAGCTTACCTGCAAGCCACCGACGGCCACAACTTGGACCGGACCTTGGACGTAGCCGCCGACGCACTGCGCCTACCGTTGTGGGAAACGGATGTCGCCACTCTTTCGGGTGGCGAGCGGCGCCGGGTCGCATTGTGCCGGCTGCTGCTGTCCAAGCCCGACATGCTGCTGCTGGATGAACCGACCAACCATCTCGACGCTGAATCCGTAGCCTGGCTGGAGCGGTTTCTCCAAGACTATCCCGGCACCGTGGTCGCCGTCACCCACGACCGCTATTTCCTGGACAACGTTGCGGGCTGGATTCTGGAACTGGATCGGGGTCGGGGCATTCCCTGGGAGGGTAACTATTCTTCCTGGCTGGAGCAGAAGGAGAAGCGACTGGAAATCGAGGAGAAGCAGGAAACCGCGCATACCAAAGCCATGAAGGCGGAGCTGGAATGGGTGCGTGCCAACCCCAAAGGTCGCCACGCCAAGAGCAAGGCTCGCGTCGCCCGCTTCGAGGAACTGGAATCGCAGGAATTTCAGAAGCGCAACGAAACCCAGGAACTCTACATCCCACCAGGGCCGCGCCTGGGCGATCTGGTGGTCGAAGCCACGCAGCTGCGCAAAGGCTTCGGCGACCGCTTGCTGATCGAAAACCTCGACTTCAAACTGCCCAAGGGCGGTATCGTCGGGGTGATCGGCCCCAACGGCGCGGGCAAGACCACCCTGTTCCGGATGCTGGTCGGCCAAGAGCAGCCAGATAGCGGTACTCTGCGGGTCGGGGACACCGTCAAGCTGGCTTATGTCGATCAATCACGGGATAGTCTCGCCCCCGATAAAACCGTTTGGCAGGAAATTTCCGATGGGCTGGATATGATTGCCATCGGCAGCTACCAGATCAATTCTCGTGCCTACGTCGGCCGTTTCAACTTCAAGGGACCGGACCAGCAAAAATTCGTCAAGGATTTGTCCGGCGGTGAACGTAACCGGGTTCACCTGGCCAAGCTCCTGAAAAGCGGTGGCAACGTGCTGCTGCTGGACGAACCGACCAACGATCTGGATGTGGAAACGCTGCGGGCGTTGGAGGAGGCTTTACTGGCCTTCGCTGGTTGCGCCGTGATCATCTCCCACGACCGCTGGTTCCTGGACCGCATCGCCACCCACATTCTGGCGTTCGAGGGCGATTCACAAGTCGTGTGGTTCGAGGGCAATTACGCGGATTACGAAGTCGACCGTAAGCGGCGGCTGGGCGTGGAGGCTGACCAGCCGCACCGGATCAAATACCGAAAGTTAGCGTAAAATTAGCGCGCCATGGCGTCGCTAGCGCATCCCCATGTCTCTCCAAAAACACCTGCGCCCACTGGCGATAGTCGTCACTCTAGCAATAGTGTTGTATCTGCTCGCCGCGTTCGTGGGTGATGCCCAGCGAGTCGGTACAACGCTCACCGCGATTACCGGACCACAACTGGCACTGATCCTGGGGCTGTCGTTGTTCAACTACGCCCTGCGCTTCCTGCGCTGGCAATCCTATGTCGCCACCTTGGGCTACACCGTGCCCTGGCGGCGACATCTCGCCTACTACCTGGCCGGTTTTGCGTTCACGGTCACGCCGGGCAAGGCCGGGGAAGCGGTGCGTTCGATCTATCTGAAACCGCATGGCATGCGCTATGCGGAAAGCCTGGCGGCCTTTTTCGCCGAACGCCTGCTGGATATGCTCGCTATCGCCGTGCTGGCGATCAGCGGTGCCTGGTTGTTTCCGGACTACCGCGCTTTCGTGTGGCTATCAGGCCTGGGCATCGGCACATTCACCTGGTTCATCGTCCGCCCCGAACTGCCAAGCCGCCTGGATCATTGGGCCAGGTGTAGTCAAGCCACGGGGAAATCCCCGCGGGTTTTGCAACACCTGGCCAGCCTATTGCGAGCGTCGGCCTGCCTGTTCGCACCCGGCCGGTTTTATGCCAGCCTCACCGTCAGCCTGCTGGCCTGGGCGGCGGAAGCTTTCGCGCTGTACTTGATCGTGCAAGGCATGGGCGCGTCGTTGCCTGTCGTTGCGGCGACGGGCATTTACGCGGTCAGCGTTCTGGCCGGCGCCTTGTCCTTCCTACCCGGCGGCTTGGGAGGTACTGAAGCGGTTATGGGATTGCTATTGATGTTGGCCGGCGTAGGCTCCAGCACAGCGATTGCCGCCACACTGCTATGCCGATTCACCACCCTCTGGTTCGCCGTACTGATCGGCCTACTCGCGATTCTGGGACTGGAAGCAGGAAAAACTCAAGCCAACCAAAGTTTGGGGTCATAATCGTGGCTTCCGCAAGCACGGCAAGGTCATGACATAAACAGGGAAACCAATCGTCGTCGCCATGGCCTACTCCACACCTCCACCCCTCTGCGTCGATCTCGATGGGACGCTGATCAAAACGGACCTGCTGATCGAATCGTTTTTCCTGCTGCTCAAAACGCACCCGCTAGTTGTCTTGCTCGTCCCTTTCTGGCTGCTGTGCGGTAAGGCACGACTCAAACAGGAGCTTGCCCGCCGAGTCGAACTGGATGTCGCGACGTTACCTTATCATCCGGCTTTCTTGACCTGGCTGTGCGAACAACACGCACGGGGACGATACCTGGTCCTGGCGACGTCTGCCGCCGAGACCTTCGCCCGCCAAGTCGCCGATCATTTGGGCATTTTTTCCCAAGTGACCGCGACCACCGACGACGCCAATCTTTCCGGTCAACGCAAAGCGGAACGGCTCTGCCAATGTTTTGGCGAACGCGGCTTCGACTACGCGGGTAATGGACGGGTGGATGTGGCCGTCTGGGCACATGCTCACCAAGCGATTCTAGTCAATCCGGCGCATAGAGTGCGTGACCAGGCAGCGCAAGTTACCGGGATCGCAGCCGAGTTCGATGACCGCCAAGGTAAGACGCTCAAGCCATGGTTCAAGGCATTGCGCTTGCACCAGTGGTTGAAAAACGTGCTGGTATTCATCCCCTTACTGGCGGCGCACCGCGTCCATGAACCCGCCCTATTGCTGCAAGCAGCTTTAGCCTATCTCACCTTCGGCTTATGCGCCTCCAGCGTCTACCTATTGAACGATTTGCTGGATTTGCCTATCGACCGCGAGCATCCGCGCAAACGGCTGCGACCGTTCGCCGCCGGCACGTTGCCGGTGCTGGCGGGGGCGTTGGCAGTTCCCGCCCTGCTGATTTTGGCCTTTCTGCTGGCGGGCATCGCTCTGCCACCGCTGTTTGCCGGCATTCTACTGAGCTATTTCGTACTGACGCTAACCTACTCGCTGTTTCTCAAGCAGATCGCGATGCTGGACACGGTGGCACTGGCAGCGCTCTACACGCTGCGAATCATCGCGGGCGCGGCGGCCACCGCGATCGTTCCCACCTTCTGGCTGCTGGCGTTCTCGATGTTTATTTTTCTCAGCCTAGCCTTAGTCAAGCGTCATACCGAACTACTGGCGATGCAGGACATGGGACAAAACGCCGCACGAGGACGTGGTTACCAGGTAGGGGATTTGCAATTGCTACAAGCGTTGGGCAGCGCCAGCGGTTATTCGAGCGTGTTGGTGCTGGCCCTCTATATCAACAATGGCGCCAACCCAGCATTGTACCGGCATCCCGAAGTCATCTGGCTGCTTTGCCCGCTGTTGCTGTACTGGATCAGCCGGGTGTGGCTCAAGACCCACCGGGGCGATATGCACGACGATCCGGTAATTTTCGCGATCCAGGATCGGGTCAGTCAGATGCTCATTGGAATCAGCGCGGTGATCGTATGGCTGGCACTCTGACGGAACGGGCCGATACCCTCTCGTGGGGTCGCTACCCGCGCACCAGACAGGCGACGATCCGCTACCATGACCGCCACGCCACCTTGCCCGTAATCGAGCGCTCGCTGTTGCCCTACGGTAATGGCCGCAGCTACGGTGATAGCTGTCTGAATGACGGCGGCGCGCTACTACATACGCGCGGGCTGGACCGTTTCATCGCCTTCGATCCCACTACTGGCATGTTACGTTGTGAAGCGGGCGTCTTGCTATCCGAGATTCTGGAACTCATCGTGCCGCAAGGCTGGTTCTTGCCGGTGACGCCGGGCACACGGTTCGTAACCGTGGGCGGTGCGATCGCCAACGACGTGCACGGCAAGAATCACCATCGTGCCGGGACATTCGGCGCATGGATTCGCGGCTTCGAGCTATTGCGCTCGGACGGCAGTCGCCACCGCTGCTCACCCACCGAGAATCCCGACTGGTTCGCTGCGACCGTGGGTGGCCTGGGCCTGACGGGTTTGATCACTTGGGCGGAAATTCAGCTCCGCCGGATCGCTAATCCCTGGATTGCCAGCGAAACGATCCGTTTTGGTGGCTTGGAGGAATTCTTCGCAGTGTCGGCGGCTTCCGACCGGGATTACGAGTACACCGTGGCCTGGCTGGATTGCACCTCGCGCGGCGCTGCTCTGGGACGCGGTTTGTTCATGCGCGGCAACCATGCGCCGGCGTTATGCGCCGCGCGGCCTCGGTCGCCGGTGGGACGACTGACCGTGCCATTCACGCCGCCACTCTCGCTGGTCAATCATTGGAGCCTCAAGGCGTTCAACACGCTTTATTACCACCGGCGACGAGCGGAGATAACGCGTAGCATCACACATTACGCGCCGTTCTTTTATCCGCTCGATAGCGTGTTGGCATGGAACCGGATTTACGGACGGCGTGGTTTCTTACAATATCAGTGCGCGATCCCGCACGCTCACGGCCCTGCTGCGATCCGCGGGATGCTGGAACACATCACCCGCTCGGGTATGGGATCGTTTCTAGCCGTGCTGAAAGTCTTCGGTGAGATTCCAGCAGTCGGGCAGTTGTCGTTCCCCCGGCCCGGCGTGACGCTGGCGCTGGATTTTCCTAACCAGGGCACGGCAACCTTCAAGTTGCTGGATACGCTTGATTCGATAGTGGCAGTGGCGGGTGGCGCGGTGTACCCCGCCAAGGATGCCCGGATGAATGGAGTCCGATTCCGAGCGTTTTTTCCGAATTGGCAGCGTTTCAACGCATATATCGACCCTCGGTTTTCCTCCAGTTTCTGGCGGCGGGTGATGGTGGAGTGAGATGCGAAAGGTATTGATTGTTGGCGCCACCTCGGCCATCGCCGAAGCCGTGGCGCGGTTGTTGGCAGCACAGGGCGATTTACTATATCTGGTGGGGCGGCGGGCCGAGACGCTGGAGGCGATCGCCGCTGATCTGCGGGTGCGCGGCGCGGCGCGGGTGCAAACCGAGGTAATGGACGCCAACGCTATCGAACGACATGCCGCGTTACTGGATAACGCGGATGTGGCGCTAGGCGGCCTAGACACCGTGCTCATCGCGCACGGCACACTGTCGGATCAAGCGGCGTGCCAACAATCGGTCGCGCTAACTTTCCAAGAATTGCACACCAACACCTTGAGCGTGATCGCCTTGCTGACGCTGATCGCCAACCATTTTGAAGCGCAACGAGTCGGTACGATCGCAGTTATTTCGTCGGTCGCCGGTGATCGGGGACGACAGAGCAATTATGTCTATGGCACGGCCAAAGCAGCGGTCAGCACGTTCCTCAGTGGGTTACGGCAGCGCTTGTACAAATCCGGCGTGCAGGTGGTCACGATCAAGCCCGGTTTCGTGGATACACCGATGACGCGGGATTTCTCAAAGGGTCTGCTCTGGGCCAAGCCGGAGCGGGTAGCGCGAGACATTGTTCGAGCGATGGAGAACGGAAAGGATGTGGTTTATACGCCGGGATTTTGGTGGGCAATCATGCAATTAATCAAATCTATACCGGAGTTTGTTTTCAGGAGATTGCCTCTTTGAGCGCTTTATCGACTGCTGTCTCCGGTTCTAGATCATCAAGTTGACCCGCCACCTAGCCACCGGGAAAAGACTGCCATGCTCAAACCTCTCATCCCCGAAGGTGAGGCGTTGCGTCGGGCCTTTCAGTGGCTTGCCGAGCAAGGTCATTGCGACCCCAAAGCGATTGAACAGGCCAGCCTGATGTTCGATCTGACGCCCCGGGACGAGGAGTTTCTGCTGCGGCAGTTCGTTTACCACCGGGGTGCGGCGAGCGACGCCTCGCTTTCAGGGTAGCAGCGGATGCTCGGCTAGCCGGCGGGCGAAATTGACCAGCATGGCGGCAGTCGCCCCCCAGATAAAACGATCCTCGTAGGGAATCACGTAATAGCGCCGGTGCTGGCCCTTGTAGAACATGCTACGGGATTCGTGATTTCGAGGATCGAGAATGAAATCCAGCGGCACTTCGAACGCCTCAGCGACTTCAAATGCGTCCAGCGCCAACTCGAACGGCGGGGTCACGAATCCTACCACCGGCGTAATCAGAAAGCCGGTCACCGTTTGATACAGATCGAGAAAACCGGCGATTTCCACCACATGCCGGCGTTGCAGGCCGATTTCTTCCTCTGCCTCGCGCAACGCGGTATCGACCGGGTTGGCATCCTCCTCCTCGGCCCGACCACCGGGAAAGCTGATTTGTCCCGCGTGGTGCTCCAAATGGGCGGTCCGCTGAGTGAGCAACACCGTGTAGCCTTCCGACCGTTCAACCAAGGGCATGAGCACCGCAGCCGGCATCAGCGTCCGCTCCTCGCGCGCCATGCCGGCCACCGCATGATCGCCGGTAATAGTTTCCACTTGATGCGTGGAATGCAGGCAATGGCGAATCCGGTCGCGTATTTCCGCGTGATTCACGTCGTTCCCGCCCCCACCTTGAACAGCCGGCTATAGTTGGCAGTAGTTTCGACCGCCACTTGCTCTAACGATTCGCCGCGCAACCGGGCAACGAATTCCGCCACATGTCGCACCCAAGCCGGATGGTTGGGTTTACCACGATGCGGCACGGGTGCCAAATAGGGTGAATCGGTTTCCACGAGCATTCGCTCGGCAGGCACCCGTCGAGCGACTTCTTGAATCTGCGCGGCGCTCTTGAAGGTCACGATACCGGAAAACGAGATGTAAAAACCAAGCTCTAAAGCCCGCTCCGCCATTTCCCAAGTCTCGGTGAAACAGTGCAGCACGCCGCCAACGTCGGCCGCCCCTTCTTCCTCCAAAATGCGTAGGGTATCCACACGGGCATCGCGGCTATGCACGATCAACGGCTTGCCAAGTTCACGCGCGGCAGCGACATGGATGCGGAACCAGTCTTGCTGACGAGCGACGTTGTCGCGTCCATAGTAATAATCCAGCCCAGTTTCGCCGATGGCGACCACTCGTGGTTCCCTGCCGAGCGCGACCAGTTCCGCCACGGTCGGTGCACGACCGTCATCCTCGCTCGGATGGACGCCCACCGACAAGGCAACTTGCGGATGTGGTTCGGTCATTCGGGCCAGCCTCGGCCAGCTTTCCAGATCCGTAGCCACACTCAAAAACTGCGTCACGCCACTCGCCGCCGCCGCCGCCATCACTCCTGTGAGGCCCCCCTCGAAACGGGTGAGATCGAGACGGTCCAGATGGCAATGAGAATCCGCGAGCATGGGGGTACTTATCGACAGTCACATGGTATTGGTCGGCTGGTCGGCACGCGTATAACCGCCCAACATCGCATCGATTTTCTTTTGGAGATTGGCTCCTTCCACGCCGCTAAACTGAATGCCCACCCCCATCTGGCGCCCACCCGGCGTGGTCCGATAATTGATCCACACCACTTTGCCGGTGATGGCAAACCGCTCGGGGTCCTCGGCCAAGGTCAGCAACAAAAATACCTCATCGCCCAGCTCGAACGATTTTTCCGTGGCGATGAAAATACCCCCGCCCTTGACGAAAGGCATATAGCTGGAATGCAGCATTGCCTTATCCTTGATCGCGATGGAGATGACGCCTTGTCGTGGAGCCGACATAACGCTTTAACCTTCTCTAAGACACTGGGAAAACATCGGATTCACTGTCCCGCCGCGCCGTCACCGAAAAATCCTTCCAGCGACAACTGAGCATTCACCTGAGTAGTCGAGTACAGCGTATGTAACCGAATTGCCGAGTCCAGGTACTCGAACAGGACTTTCAGCGGCCGACGATCGGCCCAGCGACGCAGAACGGCACGCAGGTCAGGATTACCCAGGTGGGGCGGTTCGGAATCCATCTTAAGCCGAATCAGGTCAGTATGCCAACCGATCAGCCAACGCAAATTTTCGGCGAGATCACCTTGTAGCCAACGCTCCACCTCTCGCACCGGATCGGCCTTGCCGGCCAATATGCGATCATAACTTTCGATCAGCACGCGGCGACGGTTCCAGCGTTCTCCGTCGGCAAACGCCAAAGCCGTCAAGGGCGCTCCCCTAGCGGCATCGAGCAAGGTTCTCGGTTCCAGCCCGCCAGTCGTCCGAGCGGTCAGCCAAGGCAAGACCTCCTCGGGCAGAGGGATATCGAAGCGCATCACTTGGCAACGGCTGCGCACGGTGGCGGGCAGTCGCGCCGGTTGGGAAGTCACCAACAGCAGCAAGCTGTCGCCCGGCGGTTCTTCCAACGTTTTCAACAAGCTGTTGGCAGCATTGAGATTGAGCCGGTCGGCTGGCTCCAGCAGAGCAATCTTGCGGCCGCCATATTGGGCGGTCAAACCCAGAAAATCGCGGAGCTCGCGAATCTGATCGACTTTAATCACCTTCCCGTCTTCCGCAGGCCGCACAGCGCTAAAATCGGGGTGACTACCGACCTGGAACCAGTGACATCCCCGGCAACGCCCGCAGGCATCCCCATCGGTAGCTGGGGTAGCGCAAAGCAAGGCTGCTGCTAATCGCCGGGCAAAAGCCCACTTCCCTAATCCACTCGGACCGACCAGCAACAACGCGTGAGGCAAGCGACCGGCGGCGAGACGTTGCCGGAGTTGCTGCCATGATCGTTCATGCCAAGGCAGCCGCTCATTCATTCAACCGCTCCAGCCAGTCGGTGAGAATAGCTTCCACTTCAATCTGGATCACGTCAATCGGTCGGTCGGCCTTCACGATTCGGTAGCGGTCGGGATCACGGTGGGCTCGATCCAGATGGATTGCCCGTACCCGCTCGAAAAATGTCCTGTCTTCTCGCTCGAATCGGTCCGTCGCACCACGCCGCGCCGCTCGTTCCAATCCCACTTCAATCGGCAGATCGAACAGCAGAATCAAATCGGGCCGTAATTCTCCTTGAACCCACTTTTCCAGCACCGCGATTTTTTCCAGCGCTAATCCGCGCCCGCCGCCCTGATAGGCGTAAGTGGCATCGGTAAACCGATCACATAACACCCAATGACCAGCAGCCAACGCAGGGCGGATGACCTTGTCTAGATGCTCGGCGCGAGCGGCGAACATCAGTAGGGTTTCGGTGGTGATCGCCATGCCGTTGTGTCGGTGACTGAGGAGCAGGTCACGAATGGCCTCGCCCAGCGCCGTTCCGCCTGGCTCGCGCGTCGATACTACCTGCCGGCCAGCCCGCTCCAGACATTCGCGCATGAAAACCAGTTGGGTGGTTTTACCGGCCCCTTCGCTCCCTTCGACGGCGATGAATTTTCCCGACATTTCATCGTTCCTTCATCTGGTATCGCTTGACCGCTCGATTATGCTCTTCGAGCGTTGCGGAAAATGCGTGGCCACCTTCACCGGTCGCCACGAAATATAAAGCGTCGCCGGGACCGGGGTTCATGACCGCCGCCAGCGATGCTGCTCCCGGCAAGGCAATTGGCGTCGGCGGCAACCCCTTGCGAAGATAAGTGTTATAAGGCGTATCGGTGATGAGATCCCGCCGGCGCAGGTTGCCATCGAACGCAGCGCCCAACCCATAAATCACGGTTGGATCGGTCTGCAATAGCATGCTTTTCCGCAAGCGGCGCTCGAACACGCCAGCGATGGCCGGTCGTTCCGCCGACAGCGCGGTCTCCTTCTCGACAATCGAAGCCAGAATCAGCGCTTGATAGGGATCACTCAGCGGTAAATCTGGCGCGCGGCGGCTCCAAGCTTCGTCAAGTCGCCGATCCATCATGACGAGCGCCCGTCGCAAAAACGCCTCATCCGTGGTTCCCGCCGGAAAATGATAGGTATCCGGGAAAAATCGTCCTTCGGGATGCTCGCCTGGCCGGCCCAGCCGAGCCATGATGTCGGCATCGCTAGCGTTTTGAAGGGTTTGGACGATTTTGGGATGCCCGGCCAACGCCTGCCGCAACTGCTGGAACGTCGATCCTTCCACCACGACCAGGGCATACTGGATAACCCGCCCCGCCACGATCTGCTCGATCAAGCCGCGCGGGGTCGTGCTAGGCACGATCGCATATTCACCCGCCTTAAGCTTAGAGGCTAAACCGTTCAGGCGGGCAAAGCTTTCGAGATAAAACGCTGATCGGAGCACGCCGGGCCGCTCCTGCAAATTCCGGGCGATATCGCCGACGCCCATCCCCGGTTTCACTTCCAGGACCAATCCCTCCGGTGGCACACCGCAAGGTGTATCGAGGAAAAGGCGATAATCGGCGTAAACGGCACCCAGGGCCAGCCCCAGGATCAAGATCAACGCTGTTAACGCCAGCCATCCAGTCCTGGCCCTGAACGGCGGACCAGGTGGTGTGGAAGTGGGAGGGTTGCCATCCATCGCCAAGCGCCACCCCTATCCCCTGCGTTGGGGAGGCGTTCCTCAGTCCAGCGCGCGGAACACGACCGTCCCGTTGGTGCCACCAAATCCGAAGGAATTCGACAGTGCAACCTTGATCGGCCGCTCTTGCGCACAGTGCGGCACATAGTTCAGATCACAACCGGGTTCTGGATCATCCAGGTTGATGGTCGGTGGCGCGACCTGATCACGGATCGCCAGTATCGAAAAGATGGCTTCGATCCCGCCGGCCGCACCCAACAGGTGGCCGGTCATCGACTTCGTCGAACTCATCGCCAGCCGATGGGCGTGCTCGCCAAACACCGTCTTGGCGGCGTCACTTTCGATCTTGTCCCCGGCCGGCGTCGAGGTACCGTGGGCATTGATGTAATCGACCGCATCAGGGTCGAGTTCCGCATCGCGCAGGGCGCCGGCCATCGCCCGACGGGCACCGTCGCCGTCGGGCGGCGGCAGAGTCATGTGATAGGCATCGCCGCTCATGCCGAAGCCGATCAATTCCGCATAAATGCGGGCACCGCGCCGCTTGGCGTGTTCGTATTCTTCCAGAAATAGCGCTCCGGCACCGTCGCTGAGCACAAAGCCATCGCGATCCCTGTCCCAAGGCCGGCTGGCTTTCTCCGGCTCGTCATTGCGGACCGACAGGGCGCGCGCTGCTGCAAAACCACACAGCCCGGTCGGAGTCGTGGCCATCTCCGCGCCGCCCGCGATCATCGCGTCAGCATCGCCGTAGGCGATCAACCGACCCGCCAGTCCGATGCTGTGCGTACCGGTAGTGCAGGCCGTGACCACAGCCAAATTCGGGCCCTTGATTCCGTATAGGATCGACAGGTTACCTGAAACCATGTTGATGATGCTGCGCGGCACAAAAAACGGGGTTAGCCGCCGAGGACCACCTCTCAGGAAGGCCGAATGGCCTTCCTCAATCCCCGGCAGGCCACCGATGCCAGAACCGATAAACGTACCGACACGCTCGGCGTTGGCCTCGGAGATCTCCAACCCCGAATCCCGAACCGCCTGTACCGCCGCACCGATGCCATAATGAATGAAGGTATCCATCTTCTTGGCTTCCTTGGGATTCAGGTACTGCTCGATTTGAAAATCCTTCACCGCCCCGCCGATGCGCACCGGATACCCGCTGACATCGAAGGCGGTGATGGGGCCGATTCCGCTGCGGCCAGCCAAAATATTGGCCCAGGCCGTTTCCACGGTATTGCCCACCGGGGACACGATGCCCATGCCCGTCACTACCACTCGCCGCTTGGCCACGGAACTACCCTCTTCCTCGCTGGGCCAACAAAATAAAGCCGCGACCCCCGACGGCGGTTGCGGCAGACATATCCGATCCGCTGGTGACTGACACTCTTACCCCAAATGCGTCGCGATGTAGTCGATCGCCTGTTGCACAGTCGTGATCTTCTCGGCATCCTCGTCGGGGATTTCGAGCTCGAATTCCTCTTCCAACGCCATCACGAGTTCCACGGTATCCAGCGAGTCAGCTCCCAGATCCTCGACGAACGAGGCTTCATTGGTCACTTGCTCTTCCTTGACCCCCAATTGCTCGATGATGATTTTCTTGACGCGAGCTTCGATGTTGCTGATGTCAGTCATGATGATTTGTTTCCTCGTTGTGAGCCCCAAACAACCGCGGCACTACCCGCGGGGTATTGTATGGAAAACAGCGGGGCGGATGCCATCAATTCTAGCCGTCCGCCATTATCAGGGCATATACATCCCGCCGTTGACGTGCAAGGTTTCGCCGGTGATGTAGGCCGCTTCCGATGACACGAGAAACGCCACGGCGTTGGCGATATCCTGCGGCTTGCCCAGACGTTGCAGCGGAATGGTTCCGATCACAGCGTCGCGCTGCGCTTCCGGCAAGGCGCGGGTCATATCGGTATCGATGGCGCCCGGCGCGACAGCGTTGACGGTGATGTTACGCGATCCGACCTCGCGCGCCAGTGATTTGGTAAACCCGATCATGCCGGCCTTAGCCGCCGCGTAGTTGGCTTGACCGGGATTGCCGGTCGCCCCCACCACCGAAGCGATGTTGACGATTCGCCCGTGCTGGGCTTTCATCATGCTTCGCAACACCGCTCTGCTCAGTCGATAGACCGAGGACAGATTGGTATCGAGGACGGTGATCCAGTCTTCTTCCTTCATCCGCAGCAGCAGGTTATCGCGGGCGATGCCGGCATTATTCACTAGGATGGTCGGCGCGCCGAACGCCTGGATCACAGCCTTGATCGTCGCGTCCACGGACGCGGGATCGGCGACATCCAAGCACAAGCCACACCCCTTGGCGCCATGCTGACGTAAATCCTGACCGATAGCCTCGGCTCCGGCCTCCGTCGTTGCGGTACCCACCACGACCGCCCCCCGCCGTCCCAGCTCGTGGGCGATGGCTTGGCCGATGCCGCGACTGGCTCCCGTCACCAGGGCTATTTCGCCTTCCAGCCTCGTCATCTCAAACTCTCCCTTCCGCGTTTCAATAGGTCAGCAGCACCGCGCCCCAGGTAAAGCCGCCGCCGAAGCCCTCCAGCAACAGAGTATCACCCCGCTGGATGCGGCCATCGCGTACTGCCACGTCCAAGGCCAATGGCACCGACGCCGCCGATGTATTGCCATGAGTTCGCACGCAATCCACCAGCCGCGATTCCGACAGCCCCAGCCGTTTGGCGGTAGCGGCGAGAATTCGGCGGTTAGCCTGATGCGGAATCAGCCAATTTATGTCGGCGATGGTCATATTGTTAGCGGCCAGAATTTGCTCGGCGATTTCCTTGAGGGTGGTAACCGCCACCTTGAACACCTCGCTGCCTCGCATTTCCACGAACGCCGCGTTTTTCTGGGTCCGCTCGTAGCCGCTGGACACGCCGGCCGGCACCCACAACAGTTCCTTGTAGCGACCATCGGCGCCGAGACGGCTATCGATGATGCCGGGTTCATCAGCCGATTCCAATACCACCGCGCCGGCCCCGTCGCCGAACAGGATGCAAGTGCCGCGATCCTCCCAGTTGAGAATGCGCGTGAAGGTATCAGCGCCCACCACCAGTGCCCGGCGGGATGCGCCAGTGCGGATAAAGCGGTTGGCGATATCCAGAGCGTAGACGAATCCGGTACAGACCGCCTGCACATCGAAAGCCGGGCCGGGATGACAACCTAACCGGTGCTGTAGCTGCGTGGCGACACTGGGAAAAACGTGATCGGGGGTGGTGGTACCCAACACGATCAGATCGATATCCGTCGGCTCGACACCAGCCGCTTGCAATGCTCGACGCGCGGCCTGTTCGGACAGGTCGCAGGTGGTTTCGCCCGGCGCGGCGACATGGCGTTCCTCAACACCGGTCCGTTCGACAATCCAATCCGCCGTGGTGTCGATCATCCGTTCGAGATCGGCGTTGGTGAGGACTTTTTCCGGCAGATAGCCGCCAGTTCCAATGATTCGGGCGTAGTTCAAAGGGCTTGTCTCTCGGCGTGAAGGGCGGCCAGATGCGCATCGATCTGTTGGGGCACTTTCCGCTCGGCTTCCAGCATCGCGACTTGGATGGCGTTGGCGAAGGCCAGGGCGTCGGCGCCGCCATGGCTCTTGACGACGATGCCCTGCAAGCCGAGCAGGCTGGCACCATTGTAACGGCGGGGATCGATTTTACGCCCGAGGGCGCGCAGGACCGGCAACGCGACCAGACCGGCCAAGCGGGTCAGCGGGTTTCGCTTGAACTCTTGGGTCATATAATGGCGGATCAGCTTGGCCACGCCTTCGCTGCTTTTGAGCGCGACGTTGCCGACGAAACCGTCGCAGACCACCACATCCACTTCATCCAGGAAAATCCCGTCGCCTTCCACGAAACCAATGTAGTGGAGATCGCTCGCGGCCAGCAGCCGGACGGCTTCCTTGACCTGCTCGTTACCCTTGATGTCTTCTTCACCGATGTTAAGCAAGCCAACGCGGGGCTGGTCGATCCCGTTCACAGTGGCCAAGACCGAGCCCATGACCGCAAATTGCAACAGATGCTCGGCCTTGCTGTCGACGTTGGCGCCCAAGTCCAGCATGCGGGTATGGCCGTGCACGGTCGGTAGCGTGGTGCAAATGGCCGGGCGGTCGATTCCGGGCAGGGTCTTGAGCACGAAACGGGCGGTGGCCATCAAGGCGCCGGTGTTGCCGGCACTGACGCAGGCATCAGCCTCGCCCTGCTTGACCAGGTTGATCGCCACTCGCATGGAGGAATCTTTCTTAGCCCGCAACGCCTGCGCGGGAGATTCGTCCATGCTCACCAGCTGCGAAGCATGACGGATTAGCAGTCGCGGATGACCCTTGGCCTTGTTCCGAATAAGCTGGCTCGATAACACGTCCTCCTGACCAACCAGGATCAAGCGCAGCGAGTCGCCGGCGGTTCTCAACACGCGCAACGCGGCAGGCACGACCGCGTCGGGACCAATATCGCCACCCATCCCATCTAGGGCGATGGTGAGTGGCCTTGTCATGGCGGTAAGCAAATCATGGGGAATTGGGGTGGCGAATGAATCAGCGCACAAGCGCGCCGCACTTATTCTTCAGTCTCGTCTGCCGTGGGTTGGCTGATGATGATCTTGCGGCCCCGATAAAACCCTGTCGGAGTGACGTGATGGCGCCGATGCACCTCACCGGAGGTTCGATCCACCGACAAGGTAGCCGGCGTTAAGGCATCGTGAGCGCGGCGCATGCCCCGCTTGGAAGGGCTTTTACGGCTTTTCTGGACAGCCATGAATCAAGTACTCCTTTTCGAATCGGATAACAGGGAGGCCAATGCCGCAAAGGGTTGGCGACGATCCACATCGGGCATTGCAGGATCGGGGGCTGCATAGCCGTTGGCCTCGCACTCCCGAAGATCTTCGTGACGGGGAATCTGCGGTAAGGCCAACAACAGTTCTTCCTCCACCAAGTCGGCGACTGCAACGTCCCCATCTTGAACCAACAACGGTTCGTATGGGTCCGATAGCTGGCCGGCCTCCGCCTCGGTACTCACTACACCCAAGGCCACCTCGACCTTTAAAGGCAAGCGCAGCGGTCCCAAACAGCGCTGGCAGTCCACTTCGATATCGGCTTGGATCTCGCCCTTGATGAAGTGCACCCCGTTTTCATCCACTCCCGCCACCAGCGATACACTGGCTTTACCACCGGCGCGGCTCACCGCTGCCAAGCGAGGCATTGCCGCCAGCATCAGTTCGCCTTCCAGCCGACCGTTCCCGGCAGCCAGCCGCCAGGGATCAATTTTATCGGGGAACGGTGGAGCCTGCATAAGACGCGGAATAATATAAGCTCGCTGGTTTTCTGTCAAAATATACCCGCACTCCAACAGCTAGCACGCTGCCCCTATTCTTCAACCTAACGAGCAAGCACCATGTCCACCCCCTCGCTCGGCGAGCGTCGTCTCATTTTAGCCTCAACATCTCCGTTCCGTCGGGACTTGCTGACACGACTGGGCCTGCCGTTCGAGGTGCGAGCGCCGGAGGCCGAGGAAACCCGCCTCCCCGGCGAAGACGCGCCGAAACTGGTAGCGCGACTGGCTGAACTCAAAGCCCGTGCCGTCGCTTGCCATGAACCGGCAGCCTTGATCATCGGCTCGGATCAGGCGGCGGTGCTAGACGAGGGCATCATCGGCAAACCGGGCGACCACGAACAGGCTGTTGCGCAATTACTTCGAGCATCGGGCCGAACCGTGACCTTTTATACGGGACTCTGCTTGCTCGATAGCGCCAGTGGATACCGCCAAATCGCGGTGGAATCGTTTCGAGTGGTGTTTCGCAAGCTGACGCCGGCTTGGATTGACAGCTATCTGCGCCGCGAACAACCGTACCAGTGCGCCGGCAGCTTTAAATCCGAAGGGCTAGGGATCGCGCTATTAGAGCGGTTGGAAGGTGATGATCCGACTGGCTTGATCGGTCTGCCCCTGATCCGGCTGACCCGAATGCTGGAGGCAGCGGGAGTAGCGGTGTTGTAAGGAGGTTTTCAGGCTCGCGGCAAACGGATTACCTGGAAGTTCCGCGATTGTGCTGAGTGCCAGCCCCTGCCATGTCCCAAACTTTCGCCATCGACGCCCTTAATGCTGCATCTTGCCGCACTCCTCGAAAGCGAGATACTCGTCAACCGTCATCAAACCGGGCGTTACTCAATGCATTAAGAGAGCCTGAGCACTGCGCCATCTATCGCCATTGTGTTGTTCCATCCCCGCTCAGCATTTTTGCGAGCATCGCGCTAGCCTCGGTCCCGTCGAACAAGCGATCCAACCAACGGGTGTGCTGGGTATAATCGAGCACGTTCTTTTCGCCGATGACCTCTTCGGCTACGTAACGACTATTGCCCAACGCATCTACCAAACCCAGCCCGACACTTTGCTCGCCAGTCCACATCAGGCCGCTGAACAGATCGGGATTATCCTTCAACCGCTCACCTCGGCCTTGCTTGACCGCTCCGATAAATTGCTGATGAATCGCATCCAGCATTCCCTGTAGATGCTGGACCTCGTCAGGATTAGCTGGCTTAAATGGATCCAGAAAATCCTTGTTGGCGCCCGCCGTGTAGGCCCGCCGCTCAATACCCAGCTTCGCGATGGCATCGGCAAAACCGAAGCTATCCAAGCGGACCCCGATCGAACCGATCAAGCTGGCTTTGTTAGCATAGATTTTCTGGGCCGCCGCCGCGATGTAATAGCCGCCCGAAGCGCAGACATCGCTCGCCACCGCGTGAATGGGGATCTTCGGGTACTGCTGGCGCAGCCTCTGGATTTCATCATATATCTCGCCCGCCTGCACTGGGCTGCCGCCAGGGCTGTTGATTTCCACGATCACGCCGACAGTGTTCCGATCCTTGAACGCCTTGCGCAGCGCCTCGATCACGTTCTTGGCACTGGCTTCGGCCCCGCTAGAAATCAAACCTTCCACCCGGATCAATGCCGTGTGGGCCTTGACGGCAGTCGCGGTCACAGTGCTTAGGTTGTCCGGCCAAGCCAATAGCAGCACGGCGACCAGATATGCGAAAAATAATAGCTTGAAGAAAATCCCCCAACGTCGTGCTCGTCGTTGCTCGGTCACGGCGGCAAACGCCAGCTTGGTCAGGGCATCGCGTGCCCAACGGTCATCGCCAGGCAGACTCGAATTTGGATTGGATTCGTTCATGGTTTCCTCACTGGCGGGTCGGGCCAGTCGCTCGTGCACCGAGACTGTCCAAGACTGCTTTTAATTCGGCGCCCAGCGGCGCACTGACCGCGATTTCCCGACCGCCCAGCGGCACGATCAAACTGTGCGCGTGCAGGAATAGCCGGTGTAAGCCATGGCATTCGCCCATCATCCGGTTGAAAGCAGGATCGCCATATTTATCGTCCCCGGCCACGGGATGATCGACATAAGCGGCATGTACGCGAATCTGATGGGTGCGACCGGTAACGATCTTGGCCTCCAACAACGAAGCCGGCTTGAACAGGCTGACTGGCCGAAAGCGAGTTAGGGCTGGCTTACCGTCGTCCAGCACCTCGACCATCCGCTCGCCGCCGCGCAGCACATTACGGCGCAAGGGTAAATTGACCTCGCGCGGCCCATGATTCCAGTAACCGCGCACCAGCGCCAGATAGCGTTTTTCGACCTGGCCGGCCCGCAACGCGTTCTGAATCCCGCGCAACGCGCCGGATGTCCGCGCCAGTATCAGACAGCCGCTGGTTTCGCGATCTAGCCGGTGAGCCAGCTCCAAAAATGGTTCATCGGGCCGCGATGCTCGCAAGATCTCGATTACGCCATAATCAAGCCCGCTACCCTTGTGTACCGCCAGACCGGCCGGCTTGTCGAGCACCAGCACCTCACGATCTTCGTATAGCACCGCGTCGCGGAGTCGCTCAACCCATCCTGACGGCGGTCGCCCTAGCCGTTCCTCCGCCACTCCCAGTCGCACCGGCGGAATGCGCAGCACGTCACCCGTTTGCAGGCGCTGGCTCGGCTGAACCCGACCTCCGTTCAAACGCACCTCGCCCTTGCGCAGGATACGGTAAATCAGGCTTTTGGGCGCGCCCTTGAGTTCGCGCAGCAAAAAATTGTCGAGGCGTTGGCCCGCATGCGCCGGCGTGATTTCCAGATGGCGCACACGGCTAGGGACAGTCGAAACAGGCATCATTTGAAGCGGATCGGTTGGACTGATATAGTTAAAGGCGTTGTCGCCGATTGGCCCGAGAGGCCGGCGAAACTGGATGAATACACTATCGGTTTTCGCACCTGCGCGCCAGTTGTCCGGCGAGTGGGTTATGTTACGGGTTTGTTCGCCGCTCAACCCATCCCCTTCGAGCGGCTTTTGACTGCGCTCCCAGCCGACCGGTCACCGTTCCGTGGCGCATGCCGGCCAGCCCCCACCCGGATTACATCCTTCGGGCTAGCCCCATTCCAGCGACGCCTCGGCGACAACCGCGTCACCCTCGGCAATGGTTGAGCGCGAGGAATTTTGCCATGAAACGCATGCTGATTAACGCGACTCAGCAGGAAGAGTTGCGCGTGGCCCTCGTGGACGGCCAAAAACTCTACGACCTCGATATCGAAACTCCCTCCCGGGAGCAAAAAAAATCCAACATTTATAAGGGCCGCGTCACCCGCATCGAGCCAGGGCTGGAAGCGGCCTTCATCGACTACGGCGCCGAGCGCCACGGTTTCCTGCCGTTCAAGGAAATTACCCGCAGCTACTTCGATCCCCAGGCCGCCGAGGGCGGCCGCCCCAGCATCCGCGAGGCCATCAAGGAAGGCCAGGAAATTATGATCCAGGTGGAAAAGGAAGAGCGTGGCAACAAGGGCGCCGCGTTGACCACCTTCATCAGCCTAGCCGGTCGCTATCTGGTGCTGATGCCCAACAACCCACGCGCCGGCGGCGTTTCGCGGCGGATCGAGGGTGAGGATCGCCAGGAAATCCGTGAAGTGATGAGCAGCCTCAATATCCCGGATGGGATGGGCCTGATCGTCCGCACCGCCGGCGTGGGTCGCTCGCAGGAAGAATTGCAGTGGGATTTGGATTATCTGCTGCATCTGTGGAAGGCTATCGAGACCGCCTCCTCTCAGAAAAAAGCACCGTTCCTGATCTACCAGGAAAGCAACATCATCGTTCGCGCCTTGCGCGACTACCTGCGCGCTGATATCGGCGAAATTCTGGTGGACAACCCCGCCGTCCACCGCCAAGCCCAGGATTTCATGCAACAGGTGATACCGCACAACCTGAACAAGCTCAAGCTGTATCAGGACAGTATCCCCCTGTTCACCCGCTTCCAGATCGAATCCCAGATCGAGACGGCCTATCAGCGCGAGGTTGGCCTACCCTCCGGCGGCGGCATCGTGATCGACTATACCGAGGCGTTGGTATCCATCGATATCAACTCAGCCCGCGCCACCAAGGGCAGCGATATCGAAGAAACGGCGCTGACCACCAATCTAGAAGCGGCCGACGAAATTGCCCGACAGCTACGGCTGCGCGACCTCGGTGGTCTGATCGTCATCGACTTCATCGATATGAGCGTGGCCCGCAACCAGCGCGAGGTTGAAACCCGCCTACGAGAAGCTCTGAAAATGGATCGGGCCCGAGTGCAGGTCGGTCGCATCTCTCGGTTCGGCCTGCTGGAAATGTCGCGGCAACGGCTGAGCCCTTCGCTGGACGAGGCCAGTCATGTCATCTGCCCGCGCTGCAATGGTCAAGGCACCATCCGCAATATCGAATCTCTGGCATTGAGCGTATTACGGCTAATCCAGGAAGAGGCGATGAAGGACAAGACCGGTCGGGTTGTGGTTCAGCTGCCGGTCAAAGTCGCTACCTTTCTGCTTAACGAAAAGCGCGAGACGATTCGCACCATCGAGCAGCGACACCGAGTTGGAGTCATGTTGATTCCCAACGAGTCGTTGGAAACCCCGCATTTCAAACTCAACCGGCTACGCATGGACGAACTGTCGGAAGCACAACGGCTCTCGTACTCGCTGGCCGAAGATTTCGAGGAACAGTTCGAAGCCCAACCAACCGCAACGATTCGGGGTTCGAGCGAGGAACCGGCGGTCAAGGGGGTTGCTCCGGCGACTCCAGCGCCAACACCGTCGGTGCTAGCGGCCAAGCCCGAAGCCAATTCCAGCTTTTTCCGCTGGCTATGGGGCAATCTGTTCGGCCAATCGGACGCGGCCAAGGAAGGAGCCGAACGTCCCGCCAAACCCAGTAACCGCCCTCCCAAGCCAGAACGGCACCGACGGGACCGGCCCGGCAAACGGCTAGAGGCGGAATCCCAGGTGGAACCGCTCATTGGCAAAACCGCTGCCGCGCCGGAGCCAAGCCCAGCCGCGCCGGAGCCACCGATTGAGGCGGTTCGACCGGCCGCCGAACCCGCCGCTGAACCCGTTTCCGCCACCAGCGAAGAGAACGGCGAATTAGCGACCGCTTTCGAGTCCGAGGAGGAAGCCGCCACCCCTCGCAGCCGGCGCAGTCGGCGTGGCGGTCGGCGGCGGCGGCGTGGCGATACTCCGAATTCGACCGATGCGGTTCCGGAGAGTCCAGAGTCGATCGACGAACCTGGCGCGGGAATGTCCCTCGACCACTCGAACCCGATAGCCACCCAGACGGAAGAGCCGACAGCCAATCAGATTCCCAATTCCACCAACGCTCAACCAACCTCGGCGCCGTCTCACCTGCCCCACCGGCGGATTCGCAGTGGTCGCCCACGCCTTCCTCGGGAGATGCTAGCCGCTGCCCGAACCGAATCATCGGCAACAATGATCGAGCCCCCTCCTTCCGCTCAATCGGTCGAACCACCCGCCCCACCACCACCGTCACCCCTGGAGTATCCCAGCGATGAGGAAGCTGAAGTCGGGACAGAACCAGCGATTGTCATTGCGACCTTGGTTGACGTGGAACCGGATGCGCCAAGCACACCCGTTCTTTTGGAAGCCCTTGCCGAACCAGTGGCGGAATCAGCCGAACCCGCTCCAGAAATAGGCTTGGCAACCACCGCCGAACCCGTGATGGAATCAGCCGAACCCGCTCCAGAAATAGGCTTGGCAACCACCGCCGAACCCGTGATGGAATC